>Ga0190344_1000331_pt1 | contig 25227 bp, 16 predicted proteins | sample 48721323_MG_FD_161662 | JGI IMG/M metagenome (GOLD analysis project Ga0190344, IMG submission 161662) | Hydrothermal vent microbial mat bacterial communities from Southern Trench, Guaymas Basin, Mexico - 4872-13-2-3_MG | ecosystem: Environmental > Aquatic > Marine > Hydrothermal vents >... | reverse complement strand
AGAACAAGTAAAGTCCCATTTTGTTGCATGGTAATGGGGCCGAACGAAGTGACACTTATGTCTCATGGCTTTGCTCATCGGTTTGGGCACATCCGTTTTAGGCGATAAATCGCCTACTACAAACGGTTCCGTTATTTTTCCCATGTATCACGTTCCTGTCGAATAAAAGCATCGGCTTGTTCAGGCGTGGCAAAAGCACCTTTACCTTTCCCCATAAAGCTAAGTAAGCTTCGCTTTCGCGGTGGTGGAGGTGATGTTTCTTTGAAAAGAACAATAACTTCTACACGCGAACCGGCTATAAGTTCTGGAGAACGAAATGGGACAACGCCGTTTGGCAAAACAGTCACTTCTTGTTTAATGGCTTTCAGCATAGTATTTTTCATCAATTGAAATAAATTTTGACGGTGTCTGGGTGTTTGTTACCGAGTATTTTAGCTATTGATAGGTAGACTTTGCCGCTCAAGAAAATTGGACTAAAAACACTGTGTAAAAGTACAACGGATACGCGAAATAAACGGATTTTCATATTTGGGGGTGGCGAAATAATTTAGCCATGACGATTTAGTTCCAAATTCGCTGTACTGCATATATATTTTATATCTGTTAATGCGGCCGGGCAATGTCAAAATCCTAACCGTTTGCAGTAAATTATCCTTTAAAGACTATCTATGGGAAAAGTACAACGAATTGAGAAATAAGCGAATTAAAATAGGAAAAGCTATCCGCCCATTCGTTTATTTCAAAATTCGCTGTACTACATATATGTTTTATATCTGTTAATGCGGCCGGGCAATGTGAGCTTGGGCCGTAAAACAATCAGAGTTTGAATGGTGATTGGTGTGATTGATGTGGTTAATGTGATAATTCGCTATGCTTCATATCACAAAAGTAATAAAAATATTTGTTCAAGGCTTATCAGTTAATTGTTATCAGTTATCCTGAGTACGAGGACAATGAATTTTATGGGGTGTGTCCCATTTATCTTACAGACTTTGAGTTGTCTTGCCACTTTTAAAGGTAAGGTTTCTTTAAAAGGCGCGGTTTTCTAATCAGATTTGGTAAGCTTTTGTTAATGGCTTACCATTTGAGGGCCAGGTTGGCGAATTGATTTTGTTGAAGGCCTTCTTGATAAAAACTTCTAAAAGACAAGTGGGACACACCCATTTTATGTTTATGATGTCACCAATTTGGAATCATGGCCCTCAATTGCTCCCATTTTTGTTTACAGATACCATCACTTTAAGGAGAGTGTCTTTAATCACCATCTGTTAATGGCCGTGTGCATGGCCCTAGTTGAGGCGATAAATCGCCTACTACAAACCATCACTTTAAGGAGAGTGTCTTTAATCACCTATTTTTGTTGTTAATGGCCGTGCGCCTGGCCCTAAGTTGAGGCGATAAATCGCCTACTACAAACCATCACTTTAAGGAGAGTGTCTTTAATCTCCTATCTTTGTTGTTAATGGCCGTGCGCCTGGCCCTAAGTTGAGGCGATAAATCGCCTACTACAAACCATCACTTTAAGGAGAGTGTCTTTAATCTCCATCTTTGTTGTTAATGGCCGTGCGCATGGCCCTTAGTTGAGGCGATAAATCGCCTACTACAAACGACTACAAACGGTAAGGCGATAAATCGCCTACTACTAACCGGCCCAGAGGCGATAAATCGCCTACTACTAACAGGGCTATTGTTAATGGCCGTGTGCTTGGGCCTACCTTTTCACGTTGTTTGAGCGGCTAATTTCTTCATTTTAATTAGCTATAATTTACCGTAAACGCATAATGCCCCTTTGGAAACTGAACGACAGGAATCCAAAAAGGTTCATCGTGCCAACTTTGAGCTGGAGAATCAGGAAGTTTTTTACCATTCAGCCTAGTCATAAATAAAGCAGGACAATTAGGCTGAACCTTGAACATTATTTTTGTACTTTGAGGTAATATGGCAGCAATTTCCCTAAAATCTCTGGATTCACTCTTATAGATATCTGCCTTGCGATTAACTATAACAAGTGTGGCACGATCACCATATTCGTCCATGTTTTTCAGAAAAGAGAGTGCTTCGCTAATTAATTCATCCTCCCAGCTATCACTGTACGAGGGTGTAGCAAATTTAAAACTTAAAATTTGCAGAATATCGTCAATAGTAACATCATAAATTTCTCGTGGTTTATATTGAGATAAAATCTCATCTAATTCTTTGGTCTGATTGCCTAGTTCATCTGGTGATGATATGGGAAGATGTGGAAAATATTGTCTTCCTCCTAAATAGGTATGCAAATTGACTGTATTTCGATTGAGAACATTAGGACGGGTGAGTCTCCTCACATTCTCTGTCAAAGCTATTGCACGAATAGCTTTATGTTCAGATTGGCACATTTCACGCATGGAGTTGTCAATTCTGTGAATATCGCAAAATCTAGCCGCAAGCGCTTGAGGCAAGTAAATCCGAATAGCAGCTAACTCATTTTGACGATATCCATACATTCGTGCATGTTGCAAAACGGTATCCATTTGCGGATTAAGTGCGTCTCTGCCATAGCACGTTACCAGCAAATTCTTGATAGTCACACCACGTCCTAACCTTGTGCCACCCACATAAATGGTGTGTTTTCGTGTTGGTGGTTTAAATGGTTCTTTGCTACTAGCATTAATCGTCAGAATGTCTGTTGAAATAATCCTTTTTCCTACTTCTGTCAAGACTTCTTGAAATGAAGGAACACTACTTCTTTGAAGTTCAGTATAAGCATTCTCTAAAAGTTCTCTGAGTTGATGTGGTAACTTTTTGGTTACTGCTTTGAATTGTGGCTTCAATTCACTGATAAAACGGTCAACCGCGATTTTTTCTATCGCATGATCAACTTGCTTATGACTGGTGTGTAGCAAGTAAGTATACTTTTTCTTTTGCCCCCTTAATCTCAAAATGGCTGCCCCTAACAAAAATACCAAAATAGATTCTTTAACAGAATCAGGTAATTGGCGACTTGTTGTTAAGCGAGTTATGTCCCTATCAGGAACAATACAAAGGTGGTTTGAACGATTTTCTTCATCACTAAAGAAATATTGACCACCTACATAACCAGTTCCCTCTATGGTGGTTACCACAAAATCTGGTTTAAATGCGCTCTTTTTCTCCTGTAATAATAGCGATTGCGGAGTGGCAGTTGTCTGTAAATAATCGTGTGAATTAAAAAAATCTCTTAAATTCACAATGGCTTGGTTGATGGCACTCTTAGGTTTATCCAGATCATTGATATTGGTGTCTAAACTGGCCTGATCGGCCTCATCATCAATAATCATAACCGATCCATGTTCCCAACTTAATTGGTGAACTCTATCCAAAACCCGTACCAAAGTTGGACGATGTTTAGGTACTACCAACACTGAAGGCAGTTCCTGCCTAATTGTAAAAGGCTCTTTCAACTGTTTTTTCCCAAACACCTGAAAATTATCTAAAGCACTTTTGATTCTATCAAGTGTTTGATCATAAATGTCATTAAGATTTGTGGTCATCACGACAAAATTTTTGTAGCCATTATCCGCAGCCAATGCCATAGTAGTGAGAATAACCGCCGTTTTGCCACTTTGAATATGACCATAAATGAGACCTTTTACTTTCTTACCAACCTCTTCACGCGAACACCGTTGAAAAATGTCAGAACAGACAGTAAGAATCTTATCATCAAAATCTTGATAAGAAATATTTTCTTCGTCCTGTAAATATTCACGAAGGTTGGTTATATTGTCGCCTTGATAATTAATGGAAGTCATATATATATAACCCAGTTGAAATTAATCTGAACTATAACTATAGCTTAATAAGATATTTAGCGATAGCTACAGTAAGAAGAAAACTGACTGCATTAGCCAATTGTTGTTGCTTATGTCCTATTCCTCCTTTTTTTGAGTCATTCTCGGTTCCACAAAAACTAAACCAGTCCGGTAAGGATTGTAAACGAGTGGCTTCCCGTAATGATAAACCTCTGTGTTGAGAGGGATGAATTATCATACTTTTTCGGTAATGGCTGATAGTTATGGAAGGTTCATCCCACTTTAACCTTCTGTAAATATTACTGTGAGTTCTGGAAATATCAGAGTAATTATCCATCAAATGTTCAATATTTCTCCAATTTCCGCCTTGTGGAATCTGTCGATACCTGTCAATGACATAATCAGCTTGTTTAGATACGATATGTCCTTCAATTTGCTTTTTCTGTGCCATTTCACGCATCTGTTGCAAAAATGGATTTAATGAAAGTTGTTTTGTAATGGGTTCACTATAATCTTGAGTTAATCGACTTTCACCATTTTCAACAACTGGCAGATCACTGATGGCATCATGCACGGTGACATAGTCATACTTTCCTGAGGAGCCATGAGTTGGAACCGGAAAAGGCCCCCAATCACCAAAGTCATCTACTGCATATCCGAGGGATTTATGTAACCCTAATAGAAATACTCTATTGCGGTGTTGTGGCACACCATACCATGCAGCATCTAGTACCGTGGGAAAAAGGAGGTATCCGCCGTCTGTCATTTTTTTTTTAATATAATCAATGACATTTATTTTTTCGTTACCTTTAGTTGCTTTAGGTGTCCAAAGAATGCCCTGTACATTTTCCATAAGAACAACTTTGGGCTTAAAATCTATCACACAGTCCACAAAAATATCAACGAGTTTGTTATAGCGATTTTTAGGCCCCCATGAATGACGATTGGCTTGTGAAAAACCTTGACAGGGTGGGCCTCCAATCAATATATCAACTGCACCGGCATGTTTGATAGATTTTTTAAGTGCCTCATATCCTGAGGATTCAGTTAAATCTATCGGATTGAATTTTGACGGACAATAATGCTTTAATCCTTCATTCATATGTTTTGTAATATATTTATAATTGGTTTCTAATGTCCTTACATAAATTGGATTGATTTCGGCAGCATTAATTATTCTAAATGCAGGTTCTTGGTTTCCAGCCATTAGAAAACCTAAGCCCATGCCTCCTGCACCGGCAAATAAATCAACAACACGTAAATCTTTCCTAGATTGTGTAAGAATGCCAAGCGGTTTTATCTCTTCATGGCAAAAAAGCTGATAATTCTTGTTCATGTCATCATTGTTAAGGAGTTTAGTGTTAATTTTGCAATGAGCTCTTGAGCCTGGAGTACAAACTAATTGACGCATTCTGTAATACACCTCATTAAAAATCAACAAAATTACAAAAAATGTCAATTCAGTTTGAACGGTGATTGGTGTGATTGATGTGGTTAATGTGAGCCTTTTTTAAATATTTCTATCACAAAAATCATAAAAAGAGTAGTTCAAAGTTTTTTATTCTTGATAAGTTAATTGTTATCAGTTAATTGTTATCAGCTATTAGTTATCAGTTATCATGGGTACGAAGACAAGAATTTTTTATATTATGATACCACGATTTTGGAATAATGGCCCTCTATTGGCCGCTTTTTTGGCTACACGCTTTGCAGAGCAAAGAAAAATGCGTTCCCAACCTCCGGTTCAATGCTAAGCAAAAGCCTTGGCTAGCGCTTTAGGCTGATATAAAAAAACTCTAATATAGATTTTCAGAAAAATAAACTCAAAGCCAGGGGCGTTGCCCCCTGGCTATATTAATGTCGCCCCGTTGGGGCTTTTCTATGAGCAACTAAGGGGCGTGTTATTAAAGCCAGGGGCAACGCCCCTGGCTTTCTTATATTTATTGACGGACAAGTCTATTAATTAGCTATTGGCTTGTCATTGCTGTATTTTAAAAAGTTGACTGAGATGATTTGAGGCTTAGAATAAAATCCCTTATTATATACAATCCTTGTGGTTAGTTGGTGTGGTTCAATAAATCCTATTTTTTGCAAAAATCTGTGCTTTTTGATAACGGGTATTTTGGGCTTGTTTCTTTGAAAGCGCATAAGATAAAGTCGTTGATAGAACAAGTAAAGTCCCATTTTGTTGCATGGTAATGGGGCCGAACGAAGTGACACTTATGTCTCATGGCTTTGCTCATCGGTTTGGGCACATCCGTTTTAGGCGATAAATCGCCTACTACAAACGGTAAGGCGATAAATCGCCTACTACTAACAATGAACTTTTAAAAAAATTAGATTAAATTTATAGACTTATCATTTATTTATTCATTTTTCATTTTTCATTTTTCATTGGTATAAGTTAATCTCCCATGACGAGACCTTCGCGTCTTGGATCTGCGCCACCGTAAAGTTTTCCATCTTGCATCAGGATGGCGTGGAGGCCACTATTTAAATCACGCACTTTCACTTCGTGTCCTCGAGCTTCTAGACTTTGTTTGAATGCGACGGCACCAGTGCCTTCTTCTAAATCGGTAGGCCCGTTACGGTTGGTAAAGTGCCCTAAGTTAATCGCTTCTTGGGGTAACATACCCCAATCTATCACAGCGATGATGGTTTTCGCGACGTAATTGATAATACGGCTTCCGCCTGGCGAGCCGATTGCTAAGTAGGGTTCATTGTCCTTGAAGACTATCGTCGGTGACATGGAACTGCGCGGACGCTTGCCGCCCTCCACCCGGTTGGCAACGGGTTTGCCGTCTTGTTCTGGATTGCGGGAGAAATCGGTGAGTTCGTTGTTGAGCAGGAAACCGCGCACCATCAGTCTGCTGCCGAAAGCCGTTTCGATAGTGGTCGTCATGGACACAATGTTCCCATCCTTGTCACGGATGACGAAGTGGCTGGTTCCGGGTTGTTCTTGGGACTTATCTGGTGCCCACCGTTCCGATTGCTGGGGAGGAGTACCAGGCTTTGCTTCTTTCATGGCCGTCTGGCGGTTGATTAGCGAAGCGCGATCTTTCAGGTAATTGGCATCTAAAAGTCCATCGCTAGGCACATTAACATAGTCAGCGTCCGCCATATAGAGTTCGCGATCAGCGTAGGCCAGCTTTGCTGATTCCAAAAACAGATGCACTGCGTCAACTCCGTAGCCCATGTTTTTTAAATCAAAATGGTTCAGTATTCCCAATATCTGTCCGACGGTGAGGCCGCCAGAGGTGGGAGGCCCCATTCCGCAAACCTTATAGTCGTGATAGTTCAAGCAAACTGGCGTTCTTTCTTTGATCTGGTACGCGGCCATATCCGCTTCGGTCATGATACCCGGATTCATGGGCGCATTTTTGATGGTATTAACGATGTCTTTGGCGATGGGGCCTTTATAAAACACTTCCGCTCCCTGTGCCGCGATCAGTTTTAAGGTATCGGCGAGTTCGGTATTTTTCAGAGTGGTGCCCGCTTCCTTTGGTGAGCCATCAGGATTGAAAAAGTAGGCGCGAGCGGCCGGGAATTGATCCTGCTTTTTTTTACCGCAGTTGCTTTTAATGGAGGCAGCCAGCCGCGGTGAGATGGGAAATCCCTTTTCGGCCAGTGCGATGGTAGGCTTGAAAAGGTCAGCCCAACGGAGTAGGCCATATTTTTGGTGAGCGGCCTCCAAAAGCCGTACTGTTCCGGGAACGCCGACTGATTTGCCACCTGGCACGGCCTCCCAATACGCCATTACCTTGCCGTCCGGGTCCTTGAAATAATCAGGCGTAGCGGCAATAGGCGCGGTTTCTCGGCCGTCAAAGGTAGTCAGGTGCCGGTCTTTGGCGTTCCAATAGAGTAAAAATGCGCCGCCACCAATGCCAGAGGCTTGGGGCTCAACCAGAGTCAGCATCAGTTGCACCGCAACGGCCGCATCCACAGCACTTCCTCCCATCTTTAGAACATCATACCCCACTTGGGTAGCATAAGGGTTAGCGGCGGCAACCATGAAGTCTTTGGCCATGTAAGAGGTTTTAATCACTCGTCGATAGTGTGTGTGCTCGGGCTGATCTTCCTTAGCATTGGTCAAGGTTTCGTCTGTATGATTAAAGGCCTGATAAGTCACCAGCATCAACCCCACAATTAAGAAAAACACGGCCCACGGACAGTGCCTTGATATGAACATTTTTTTCATCGTTTCTTTCCTGATTAGAACTGTGGAAAAATATAAATGCCTGACATAGTAATGAAAAATGAAAAATGAAAAATGAAAAATGAAAGATTAAAGTCGAACTCACGTTAGTAGAGTTTGTAATAGTCGTTATTTTTCAACACCGTTTTCAACACAGCCGTTTTCAACACAGCCGTTTTCAACACAGCCGTTTTCAACACAGCCGTTTTCAACACAGCCGTTTTCAACACAGAGTTCACAGAGTCACACAGAGTTCACAGAGTATCACAGAGTTACACAGAGTAGAATTTTTTTCGGTGAAATCTCTGTGAAACTCCGTATCGCTCCGTGTCTCAGTGTTGAGAATTTTAAAACGGATAGGTGGTAAGGGCCGTATTCCTCGGCCATTTCGTTTATTTAAAAATTTGTTGTACTATATATTATCGTTTTAAAAATAAAGTTAAATCCGTTGTACTCTTTTTTAACGCTTGCCAACTTTTTTAGCAGGAAAATCAATTAATTATGTATAGACCAGAAATAAAAGTGCTTGATTGTACCATTCGAGATGGTGGCCTGATTAACAAATGGCAGTTCAGTGATGAACTGGTGCGTGCGACATACAAGGCCGTTTGTGAGGCCGGCGTTGATTACATGGAAATCGGATACAAGGCCTCTGCTGATATGTTCGATCCTAAGGAATTTGGCAAATGGCGTTTCTGCAAAGAAGAGGATGTGAGAGAGGTGCTTGATGGGCTTGAGTTGAAGTCGAAATTGTCTTGTATGGTCGATATCGGTAGAGTCAGAGAGGAAGACTTCTTGCCGGCCGACCAGTCCATTTTTGACATGATTCGTGTCGCTTGCTATGTCAAGGATGTCGATAAGGGAATTGCTCTGGCCAATCATGTTATAGACAAAGGTTATGAAGTGACGCTCAACTTGATGGCCGTGTCAACCAATCTCGAAAAGGATATTGATGAAGCGCTGGCACAGATAAGTGCCAGCAAAGTTCCTTGTGTTTATTTGGTGGACTCTTTCGGTAACATGTACTGCGAAGACATTACGTTTTTGGCGAAGAAGTATTTGCAAGCATTGCCCGGCAAAACCGTGGGCATTCATTGTCATAACAATCGTCAACTGGCGTTTGCGAATACCATCCAAGGCATTATTGAAGGTGCTAACTTGTTGGATGCTTCTGTTTATGGAATCGGCCGCGGCGCGGGCAATTGTACGCTTGAACTGTTGTTGGGCTTTCTCAAGAATCCCAAGTATAATATCAGGCCGGTTTTAAAGCTCATTGAAGATCATTTTGTTTCTCTGAGAAACCAAATCGAATGGGGTTATATTATCCCGATGATGATAACGGGGACATTGAATGAACATCCTCGTGCGGCCATGGAGTGGCGAGCGGGGCCTCAGAAGGATAATTACGCTGAGTTTTACGATAAGTTGACGATGCCGGAAATCGTGGAATAGGAGAATGGTCGATTGGGTTGGTAGGATTTCCAGGTAGGTACACTGGCTTTATTAATGTCGCCCCGTTGGGGCTAAAATGTCGCCCCGTTGGGGCTAAAATGTCGCCCCGTTGGGGCTAAAATGTCGCCCCGTTGGGGCTAAAAGCCAGGGGCGTTGCCCCTGGCTTTATTAATGTCGCCCCGTTGGGGCTTGCCAGGTAGGTACACTGGCTTTATTAATGTCGCCCCGTTGGGGCTTGCCAGTGTAACTACTTGGAATTTTGGTTTCTCAAAAAGTCCAAATTGTTCCCATCTTGAGTATAGTAGGCGATTTATCGCCTACTTTTTAGTGGCTTTTGCAACTACTACAAACGGTTGAGTGGCTTTTGCAACTACTACAAACGGTTGAGTGGCTTTTGCAACTACTACAAACGATTGAGTGGCTTTTGCAACTACTACAAACGGTTGGTATAAATCATGTTATCAAGACGAGAGTTTTTAAAATACTCAATGTTGACTGGCTTGGGAAGCAGTTTGGCCGTGTCACCCAGTTATGGATATACCGGTGATAAAACGTCGGTTTTTTTTATTTCCATGCCTTCTGTCAAAGATCGCTATTATAAAGCCTATTTCACGTCCTTTGTTCGGTTTGTGCAAAACTTCATTGCTGTTGTCCATGACAAGGATTTGTTGCAGGTCGTGGTGGATAGTGAGACACGGTTGAAGTTGAAGGACGTTATTCCAAAGCAGAATTTTGTATCTGGAATTATTCCAGATATTTGGATGCGAGATTTTTCGCCTATTCAAACCAAAGCGGGTTTGTTCAAGTTTCGGTATCGTCCTAGCTATCTCAACCAATATGAGGCAAAATATCTTGAAGATAAGTATATGCGGTGGTTTAAGTCGTTGGGGTTAGCGTATCAATCGGTTGATTTGCGTCTTGATGGTGGGAACTTTAACTATAATGGCGAAGACAGTGGAGTGACCACCGAACGTATTTTTGCAGACAATCCTGATAAAACTCAACAGGAAATTATTTGTTTGTTGAAGGATACACTGGAATTAGAGCAACTGGCGATTTTGCCCGAAGTGCCCGGTGATACAACCGGCCATTCTGATGGCATGGTGAAATGGTTGGATAAGCGTCAGTTGGGTGTTTGTGAGTTTGAGGCTAAGTTGGCAAAATCGGTTATGGCTGCCATTAGTCAAGACTTGAAGGATGTAGAAGTGGTGACTGTTCCGTATCAACCACAAGAGGGTTACTGGAAGGGTTTTGCGGATGCCAGTGGCGTTTATGTCAATGCGATGACGACAGAAAATGCTATTTATGTCCCTCAGTTTGGGATGGTATCAGACAAAAAAGCTGTCAAGGTATTCAAGCTGCATGCGGTTAAGGAAGTTATACCAGTACAGGTTGGTAAAATTGGTGAAATGGGCGGTAGTGTACGATGTCTTACTTGGCAATTGATATAGTAATCCTTTGTGCTCAAACAAAACCTCCAAGTAAGCAATACTTGGAGGTTTTCGACGAAACGACGTTTTATTGGTAAATAGACTTTTTAAGTAGGGCGCATTTCTATTTTCCCACTTTATACAGGACAATAACTACAAGGATTCGTTATAAAAACGGATAAACCCAAAGCAGGGATTCTTTATTTGAATGGGATAACTACAACAAACGAACCTGATTCGTTCTTAAAAATAACGGCTAGGAACGTTAAAACGAAAAAACATACCTGAAATCCTTGTCTTAAAGTGGTTTATCCTTTTTTATAAGGAATTATTGTAGTTATTGAGAGCGGGAAAACAGAAATAGTAATAAGTATGTATTATAAACGTCTGTTAGTGATTAGAAGTGTTGGCTTCCGTTAGCTGTAGGCTAACGGAGGTGTCAATGAGATATATATTCTATTTTCGTCATCCTGGCAATTTTATGCTTGCATCGTTAATGAGTCTGATATTCCAATTAATATTCGTGGAAGAAGGAAACCTAAACGTCTTCCTAATGCTTGGGATGATGTTTGTTGCCCAGAAGCACTTTCGCAAGCATCAATGGAAAATTAGATATAGTCTTCCATAAAAATACTTGGGAAACCTCAGATTCATGGCATGAATCAGAGGTTTTCCACTCCAAAAATAGTCAATGCCATTAAGTCTCACCCAAAAGCTTAACTTAATGGCATTGAGGGTAGGAGTGAGGGTGGATTATTGCTATGAATAAAACGCCTCACAAGCTTTGCTAAAGCGTTGTTCTAAACGCTGCGTCTGCTCAGCAGGGACCGCGCCGCTCAGATACCAACTCTGTTCTATCTCTTGGGCCTCTATTTTCTGTTCTGGTGATTCTATCTTTTTTCCGCTCATGGCGGCCGATAAACGTTCCACTTGATAGGCTAATCGTGCCTTCGCCGCTTCCGGGGGAGATTCTACGCCAGCCAAGATTTCCATGCGAACACACAGCGTTTCCTTGTTGCTCACTGTTTTTTTGCTAAACGATTGCTCGCCGGTTGACGCGGCCGCGCAAGCCTTTTGAAAACGCTGCTCTATCGCGTCATCCCAGTCGGTATATTCTAGTTGAGGGAGTTGTGCCCAAGCAGATTGTACGGTGGAAAGCCAATCAGGGTCTTCCTGAACCTCTTGCCGAGCCAGCGTATCTGCTTGTTCTAGTTCGATACAAAAGACCGCTTTTTGTTTGATCAAGTCGATTTGTTCTCGTCGCTCGACCGACCGTTGGGCCTGATACCGCATTTCAGCCAATCGACACGCTTTCTTAAAGCGTTCTTCCACCGCTTCGGTGGCTTTGGCTTTTTTGCGGAGGTTGGAACCAATATTCGTCCGGTCTTCCTTCTTAATATTCTTCCACTCTTCCTTAAGTTTTTTCAGTTGAGCCCGGGCCGTTTTTATCGCATCGCCTTCCAAAGTCGCCAAATCCTCAGCCTGTTTGCACAAGCTGATTTTCGATTTTAGGTAGGCTTGGATTTCCTTTTTCTGCGCTTCTTGTTGCTGTTTACGGTAGTCAAATACCACATCACACGCACTGCGGAATGTTCCCCAAAATTCACGCTCGATACGGCGATTGCCCGGAACTGTCACTTGCCATTGGTTTTGCAATTCTTTGACTTCCTTAATGGCGGCATTTATTTTGTCTTCAACGACTTGTTTGGCCGTCGCATCACCTTTAGCGGCCGCGTCATTTTGACACTCTATGGCCTCTTTCAGGCTGCTTGCCACTTCATCAACTTGGCCTATCAAGTGTAACCGAGAACTACAATTACGTTTACGCTCGTCGTCCAAGTGAGTTTCCAAAACCAGCATGGCGGCTTGATAACTTCGTTGTGTGGTTTTCTTGTACTTTCTGTCGGTAGCGCCAATGTTTCTCCAAATATTTTCTGCGTCACGGACAAAATTATAAACCTCTTTCCAATTAGTGGTATTTTCCCAATCAGTCTCTTGAGCGAACGCTTCTAAACGCTCACACAGCGTTTGTTTGTCTGACAAATGTTGTTCCCGTTCTCTGGCTTTGTGACTGAAGTGAATCTTACAGGGTTCATAAGCCGTCTGGCATGCTTGATTAAAGCGTTCCCAGAGTTCTTGCGAATGGCCTTGAGAGCCGAGATTTTTCCAAGTGGCCTGCGCTTGGCGAATCTGTCGGGCGCTGTTTTCTGGGTTGTCGTTTTCACTTTCAGATAAGTTTTCAATTTGCACACATAAGTATTCCCGATAGTGTCGATAGGCCATCTGGCATGCTTGATTAAACCGTTCCCAGAGTACTGGTGAATATCCGCTAGAGCCGAGTCGTTTCCAAGCGGTCTGCGCTTCTTCAGTCAGACGGGCAAGCTCGGAGGGATTATCGTCTTCGGTTTCAAGCAAGCTTTCCACTTGCTCGCATAACTTTTCACGTTCAAGTTTATTCCCCCAACGTTGCCAACCCTGCAATTCCTTAATTTTAGCGGTGCAGGCTTGTAAACGCCGTTCCGGTGTTTTATCGAGATCAACGATGCTACTCTGCAACTGACGGGCTTTTTGTTCTAGTGGGATGGCGGTTTTTAATTCGCCACGTTCCAATGCTGCCTCCAAGTCTTTCAACAATTGCTTGAGTTCATGCACCGCTTGTTTACGCTGTTCTTTTTGTTCAGCCGTGCGCGTTTGTAGGGCTTTCAAGGTGTTGTCAAAGCGGCGGTTTAATTCGCTAAACACTGCATGTGGTTTATCCTTGGGGACTTCTTCCCAATAGGCTTGCCAACGTGCTTGTAGGTCTTTTAACTGTTCTGATTTGAGGGCTTCTGTGCCGTTAAGCAAGATATCCGCTTGGGCACAGGTGGCTTCTAGTTGATTGGCGACATTTGAATAGGCTTGCAGCTTTTGGTGCCGCTTTTGCACGGATTGAGAGGCCCGTTCAAAACGGGCTTGCCATTGTTGTTCTTCCTCTGGCTCATCAAGTGGTTGGGTTTCGGCCCATTGGCTTTGCAGCGCGTTAAAACGCTGGTCAAACGTTTTTTCGTCTTCCCGGCCAAGACGTTGACTGTTTTTCAAGTCTATCAACAGAACTTCCATCTGTTCGCAGAGTTCTTTTTTGGCCGCACGTAGTGGTGCTCTGGCTTGTTCGCGCTCTTGTGCGGCCTCAAGCGTTTGTTGAGAGTTGGAAAGGGCGGCCATAACTTTTGCTACGCCAAAGGTAAAGCAGGTTTGACATTCGTTATCGGCATCTGCGGCTATCGCAGAAAAGCGTTCTTGTAAACGTTTGAATTCGGCATTTTCTTGTTTCAAGACTTTAGAATCGTCGATGCCACCTTGAGCCCGTTTTTGATTTGAAGTCTCAGAATTCAGTCGACGTTCTATGGATTCTAATTTGGTACAAATCGCCTCACACTCGGCTCGTACTCGCGCTGGACGTTCCTTCTGTTCAATCACCTTGTCTAGTTTATCGCGTGCTATCCGACTAACTCGTTTATCGCGATTGCGGCTGGTTTTGAACACCCGCTCTAGGGTCGATTTTTGGGTCAGCTTTGCGACAGCGGCAAGACGGACTTCACTGATGGGGTCATTAATGGCAATATCGCCCAACAGCCCTTCACGTTCTACTTTCTCAATGGCCGCCAAACGCAGTTCAGTTTCAGAACCATGCTCTGCGATATAGGCGAGCCGTTCAGCATCGGTGGTCTTTTTGACCCAAGTCAAACGGGTGTCCAAGGCGGGACAGTCGTCTTTTTTACCGCCAAGCAGTTGTTTAAGGCGTTGTTCTGCGAGTTCTCGCACCCGGCTGTCTGTGTCATGCTGTGCAATCTGGTCTAGCACATTTAAATCATTGATTTTATGTAAAGCCGCTTGTCGCACTTCTGCGGCTTCATCGTTTTGTGCCACCTCGTTTAAAATGGTTGGATCGTCTAAGTTTTCGATCCCCATTTGACGGATATTAGGATCGCGATGTTGCCATTTAGGCTTCTTGATCAGGTTTGAAAAAATCATGATTTCTCAGTTTATTGTTTAAAAAAACGGCTGGATGGTAATGGGTATACCAATGAAAAATGAAAAATGAATTCGTCGGCAAAAGTTTCGCGGACCTGGAAATGAAAAATGAAGAGATTACGTAAGCAAGTCGATAATTTTACAGTGAATTTAATGACAGGTTCACTTTGCCATTTTCACGGATTTTTCGTTACGTTCCGTATAATAGGTAATTGGAAAATTGTAAGTATCTCTATTTAATTATTGTATATCAATTATTAATTGATATATTGGCTTGAATCTAATGATAACAGAAAAAACGTCTCTAAATGACTATATCTTAAACCGGGTGCGATTAAAAATGTGGTAAGTCCCAATAGAATGACAGATACTCTTTTGATGGTATCTGTTTTCTTCATTAAATAAGGCATTGCTAAAAGGGCGAGGGCTGCACTTTTAATCACACCCCCTTAAACAGGTTTTGATAAACAATCGATGTTGCCACTTAATATAAGAGGCGATATCTGGTTTTTAAACACTCTACGCTAATGCAACTTTCACGATTAAATATCTGGTATTTATACTTTGCGCGGCTAAAAACTGAAACTTATCTCGCACAGCGAAGAACGTAGTTTCTCTCGCGTAGCGAAGAACGTAGTTTATCGACGATGTTTCGTTATCTCGCTACGCTTGTAACGGTGCTAAGTATAAGTGGCAAATTGGGCGAGTCAATTATTATTAAATCCATGATTATAAATGAAAACTTTGGCTTTTTTGATACTCCTTGTCTTGTCAGAGCCACTGTTCGCTGTGGACATCAACACGGCGAGCGCCCCTGAGCTGGCGCGTGAATTGTCAGGTATAGGCCCGGTTAAAGCGCAACGCATCATTGAATACCGTGAAAAAATAGGGGGCTTTCGCTCTGTTGAGCAATTGATAGAGGTTAAAGGCATTGGGCCGAAGACGTTGGATCACAATAGGGATAAGATTGAAATCTCAGCCGCCCCTCGCCCTAACACAAGGGGGGACTCTCTCTCCCTTAAGGTACCTCAGCCTAGCACGGGGGACTCTCTCCCCAAGGGGGAGAGGGATAGCAACAAAAGCGCAACCGATGTGAGTTTAGACCTTTCTCCTTCGATAGAAAAACCGCCCAGTCTGAGGCACAATCTGTTGTGGGATGCTCTGATAATTGTTCCACTGTTTATTGTTTGCCTATTTATTTTTGTCGCGGCGTGGTTTAAAAGCGCGAGAAAAGATGAGCCGGTGCTGAGAGAGCATATGGTTAGCACGGCTTTCGTTTGTTCCGGTTGTGGTAAAGTCAGCGGTTTTCAAAACGTTTGTTATGAAGGCCACTTGGGCGATCAATATGTTGATGGCAATTTGCCCCCCGGTTGGTCGTGTATTCCAAACTGGCTAGGCAAACCGTGCGATTATTGCTTTGATTGTTCACAAAAAGTACATCCCGATAATGTGGGATAAGAAACTATACTGAACAACTGAGGCTTTTTGTCATGTCTCATCCCTTTGATCCCTTTGATCCCTTTGATCGGCTTGTCCCTTTGATCGGCTTGTCCCTTTGATCGGAGGGAACTTGAACTTGAATTTGAGACTCTTCTCCTGTGTAGCCCAAGACAAAAGCGCAATTTGTGATCTAGGGAAAAGTTTTTATAAGCAAAAACTTTTGCCTAGATCGGTGCAAAGTATAGTCTATACTTTGGACGGCTAAAAACTGAAACATCGTTCTTCGGTACGCGAGATCACTAAAAACACTCATTAAAGAAATCAGATTTTTCAAAAAATTCGGATTTATAGAACCATTAAAAACTCAATCCTCCACTTCCGTGGGCTTGTATGCCGCCCTCAGTTGTTGCTGAATATTGGCGGGAACGGGATCGTAATGGCTGAATTCCATCCTAAAAAAGCCGTGTCCGCCGGTGGCCGATTTGAGTTCTGTCTGGTAGTTGCTTAATTCCGAGAGTGGCACTTCGGCTTTGACGCATACCATACTGGGGGGACGCATATCACAGCCCTGAATACGTCCTCGTTTGCCGGATATATCGCCAGTAATCGTGCCCATGTTTTCTTCTGGGGCGGTGATTTCGACCTTGACAATGGGCTCGAGTACCAGTGGTTTGGCTTTGTTGATGGCATCTAAAAAGGCTTTTTTGCCGGCGGCGACAAAGGCGATTTCTTTGGAGTCCACCGGATGGTATTTGCCATCGTGGATGGTTACTTTGATGTCCTGCATGGGATATCCGGCGATGGCACCGGTGCCTAAAACCTGCTGGATGCCCTTTAGTACCGCCGGTTCATACACGGATGGAATGACTCCCCCCACAATGGCCCAAACATATTCAAAACCCGTGCCGCGTTCCAAGGGCTCAACGCGCAAAAATACTTCGCCAAATTGCCCGGCGCCACCGGTTTGTTTTTTATGGCGGTGATGGCCTTCGGCATTGAGGCTAATGGTTTCTCGGTAAGGAATTTTGGGTGGCTTGGTGTCTACTTCGACATGGTATTGTTGACGCAATTTTTCGAGCACCACACGTAAGTGGAATTCACCAAGGCCTCGCAATACGGTTTGATTGAGTGAGGCATCGTGTTCAAGTACTAAACAAGGATCTTCACCTTGCAGCTTTTGCAAGGTGAGGCCTATTTTTTGTTCATCACCTTGCCGCTTGGCCGAAACGGCTAGGCCGTACATGGGGGCGGGAAAATATTGGGCTTGTATGTGAATATGATCTTCTTCATGGGAATCATGCAGCACTGCGTCGATTTGTATGGCATCGACTTTCGCCACCGCGCAAATGTCGCCCGGTATGCCTTGGTCAACTTCTGCTTGTTGTTTGCCTTGAAGTTTTAACAGGTGGCCGACTTTGAAGGGTTTGCGAGCATCACCAATGTGTAATTGAGTGTCTTTGATGATGGTGCCTTGGTGGATACGAAATACGCCCAATTTGCCGACAAAGGGATCAGCGGTGACTTTAAAAACATGCGCTATCACATGTTTGTCAGGATCGGGTTGGGTAGCCAAGGGGGTTGCCTCTGTGCCTTCACCTTTAAGGAAGGGGCGCGGGTTGCCTTCTAGTGGACTTGGCATCAGTCGTGCGAAAATCTCTAGTAATTCGGAAATCCCTGCACCTGTGCCTGCCGAGACAAAGCAAACGGGTATGAGGTGTCCATCGCGCAACGCTTTTTCAAAGGGTTCATGGAGTTGTTTTGGGGAAACCTCGCCTTGCTCCAGATAGATTTCCATTAATTCTTCATCAACTTCAACGACTTGGTCAACAATTTTGGTGTGCGCGTCGGCGACACTCCCGAAATCGGATTCGCCGGTGGGGTTGAAAAAACAATCAACGACTTTTGTCCCATTCTCGGCCGGTAGGTTAATTGGCAGACATTCATTGCCAAAGGCGGATTTAATTTCATCAACCAAGGCAGGCAAGTCGAGTTCTGGCACGTCGGTTTTGTTGATAATAATCATGCGGCACTGTTTTTGTTCAGCGGCCCGTTCTAGCATACGGCGGGTAATCATTTCGATACCCGCAGACGCATTAATCACCACCGCCACCGTTTCCACGGCCGAAAATGCGCCTAGAGAGTGCCCCATCAAGTCCGGATAGCCGGGAGTGTCGAGGATATTGAGGTGTTTGCCGTGCTGATCAAAGCTCACAACGGCGGTGCTGAGCGAGTGTTGATGCTCTTTTTCTAGTGGATCAAAGTCGCAGACGGTATTACCGTTTTCGACTGTACCTGGGGTGTTAATGGCACCGGCTTTTAGTAGCAGTGCTTCAGTGAGAGTGGTTTTGCCCCCGCCGCTTTGACCGACTAGGGCGATATTGCGAATATTTTCAGTCGTATAGTGAGGCATATTTTTTGGGTAGTGTTGTGTCGTTAAATGTGAGTAATAACTGATTGTTTGTTATACTGAAAGTACAACTTATTTTAGGAATAAACGGATTTGGAAAATATTTGAGTTGAAAATCTGCTAGCTTGCTAATTCAATAGTTATCCCATTTTCACCTTTTTCAAGTACGTTCCGTATAAGTGATTAAAAAATGAGGAATAAAAATGGGATCAAGTTTTAACACCCTTATGAACCTGAGTCAAGCACTACTCCACCCCTAGTACTTTGTCAATGTTCTATTGACGGGTAACAGGAATCGTCGGCAAAAGTTTTTTGAAGCAAAAACTTTTGCGTAGACGTTTGGACGGATTTAAGGGTACTGCCAAACTCCTGACGGATTTAAGACGTATTTTACCCGTCAAAACAATGTTGACAGACTACTAGCCCCTCTATCAATGTGAATCGCCGACTTAATTCCCCAGTCCCTAATTAATTAACAATTAACAATTAACAATTAACAATTAACAATTAATTATTAATTATTAGTATAGGTACCCGGCTAGAAATCAATATCCGATTAATCCGATTACCGATTACCGATTACCGAAACCAATTCATTTCTTCGAGGTGGCTGTCAATAATTTATGCACTTCGGTTAGTAGTTTATCATGATGGTAAGCACTTTTTTGGAAGAGCGTTTGCACATAACCGTAGAGTTGTACGCGCTCTTCGGCGGTGATGTCCTTGGCAGTCAGTACAATGACCGGTATCGAGGCCCAATTTGAATGTTGGCGTAATCGCTTGATAAATTCAAAACCATCCATCTGGGGCATCATTAAGTCCAATAAAATTAAGTCTGGTTGTTGTTTTTCAATCACTTGGAGCGCAATCAAGCCATTTTCTGCTTCTGAAACTTGACAGCCGGCCTTTGTCAACATCCGTCCTACCATTTCCCGCGTCGGTGTATCATCTTCAACCACTAATACTTGACTCGCTGTTATGCCAATGTGGTATTTTCGCAACACGGCCACTAACTGTTCACGGCTGACCGGTTTCACCAGATAATCTGTTGCGCCCAACTTCGATCCGGTATTCTTATCTTCAACCTTCGACACAATAATGACTGGAATATCAGCGAGCTGCGAATCAGCTTTGAGGACAGATAGCACTGTCCAACCGTCCATGTCTGGCATCATAATATCCAAGATAATCGCATGAGGACGTTCTTGTTTAGCTAATTTTAAGCCGTCCTCACCAGTTGAGGCGAGGAACACTTGGTAACCCATGCGCGTTAAATAGTTGTTCAAGAGGGTACGCACACCCTCTTCGTCGTCTATTACCAGTACTTTGCCATCTTTGGCGGGTATCGCGGGGGAAGTGGTGGCAACGGGTTTGTTTGGTTGGGCAGTGCCAGCTTCAACGTGGGCTGGCAAATGCACGGTGAAGGTACTCCCTTCGCCAAATACACTGTCAACATGGATAGTGCCGTGCATCATTTGAATAAATTGGTGGGTGATGGCAAGGCCTAAACCGGTTCCGCCATATTTGCGAGTCGTAGACGCATCGGCTTGCATGAAAATCTGGAATAATTTTCCTTGCTGCTCCGGGGTAATGCCTATGCCGCTGTCACTCACTTTCAGGATAATCCAATCGCTTGATTCATTTTCGCCGGATTGGCTGAACTCCTTTTTGCCGGAACTGCTGAATTCTTGGACGCCGGCAAGGGAGGATTCTCGCCACGCTTCTAGCGTGAGATGCCCTTGCATAGTGAATTTGGCCGCGTTGCTGAGCAGGTTGAGCATAATTTGGCGTACTTTAATCAGATCGGCATGGATTGTTCCAAGGTTGTCATCACAACGTACCTCCAAAATGTTTTGCTTTTCTTGTACAAGGGATTGAATGGTGTTGACGACATCTTCAATGAGCGGCTTTAGTGCAAAGTCTTCAGTGTACAATTCCATTTTCCCGGCTTCAATACGGGAAATGTCAAGTATGTCATTGATAATATTCAGTAAATTTTTACCAGCGGCCTGAATCTTTTTAAGGTCTGGTATAAAATCTTCTTGCTCTAAGTCTTCGGCTTCATCTTGCAACATTTCGCTATAACCAAGAATAGCGTTAAGCGGTGTGCGTAATTCGTGACTCATGTTAGCCAGAAATTGGCTTTTGGCAAGATTGGCATCTTCAGCCATTTGTTTGACGCGGTTTAAGGCCGATTCAGCGCGTTTTTTGTCAGTGATGTCGATGATAAATCCTTCTAGGGCTTGCAATTCGCCAGTGGAGGAAAATATCCCTTGGCCTTGTTCCCACACCCATTTTTCTTCACCGCCCAGTGTCAGTAAGCGATAATCAAATTTGTAGGGCCGATGGGCATCACAGGCCTTTTGCACATTTTTGGACACACGCCCATAATCGTCGGGATGTATGAGATCGACAAAGGCAATTTCTTTATTATTAATAATTTGTATCGGTTTATAACCGGTCAATTCGGTGCAGCCTTCGCTGACAAATTCCATCGTCCAATAGGCATCATGGCCGCAACGATAAGCCATCCCCGGCAAATTGCTCATCAAAGTTTCTAACTTTCGCCGACTTTCGTAAACCGCTTGTTGTGCTTCTTTTTGTTGAGTGATGTCAATACACGCGCCGATAAATCCTAAAAATTCGCCATTGACATCAAAGCGTGTGGTGGTGGTTTCGGAAATCCAGCGATAGGTGCCATCGGCATGTCGGAAACGGTAAACTCTTTTAAAATCTTCATGGTTTTTTAAGGCGTTGTTATAAACAGATTGGTAATGTTCTAAATCGTCTGGGTGTATCGTGTTTGTCCAGTCTTGTGCTAATTCCTCAGCCAAGGTGCGCCCGGTAAAATTGAGCCAAGTTTGATTAAACAGTATATATCGCCCTTTGGCATCCGATATCCATAACATGACGGGGGCATGGTTGATAAAAGTGCTTAATGCTTCACGGGTTTTCAGTTGTTGTTCCATTTCTTTACGTTCAGTTATGTCAATACCGGCACCAATAAAACTTGCAAATTTGCCGGCCTTGTCAAATCGTGCTGTGATGTCGTGTGTTTTTTATCGGCCGACGAGGCCACAAATTAATCCTTTAGTGAAGTTTTATCCTATCAGAAAATTTGGCGGGTAAATGAGAAAACGAAATTGTGCCCTATGTGTGGTGAGAGTACAACTTCACTTCTTTTAGGAATAAACGAAGTCATTGATTATGCGTTATTTATACCAATATCAATGTCAATCTGTTTTTCGGACTCTTTGCCCGGACTATGAATTTGCTTGATGGTGCCAACTTGGGTAATTTGTTTGGATAGTTTTAGGCTACCAGTCACTTTGAATTTCCATTGCCATTGAAAGGGCGATTCTGAGGCGGTGGGGACGCCTTCTGTGAGTTGGATGTGGTCAATTTGGTGCGTGGTGACCATTTTTTTGGATTGGGTGGCGTATTCTTTCGCATTGTTATTAGATGTTTTGATGATGTCATCAGTGTCAATTAGGATGATGCCTATCGTTAAAGAGGCCCATTTTTCAAGGGCTGCCTTGTCGCTGTCGTAAATATCTATCAGTAATTGTTGTTGAAATTCTTGGAGAATTTGGGTTGTCTGCAAAGGGGGTTGGTTGTTGATGCGAGGGGTATCTTTGGGGGTTTGATTGGCCTAAAATTTAGCCGGGTAAAGGGCGATGGTTGGCAGGGCTGGTGGTGCCGCGAGCGGCCCTGGTTTAATCTGCTTAATTTAAGGCCTATTTTTCTTTAAGTGGCTAATGAGGGTTTCAAGTAGATGTTGAATCATGGATGATGCTGTACTAATGAAAAATGAATAGATTAGTTATAAGTCTACTTCACAGTGTCACAAATTGGATTCAAAAAACACACGCGAGGTTTTTAAGTTCCTTTAACGGTGCTATTGGTTGTCTCAAAATGGCCGGTACCCATGTATTGTTTGATGGAATCGGAGCTGCCTTGTGAATCTTGGGCCGGTTTTGTTGCTTCAAACTTGGCTTTGAAGGTTCGGCCTTGGACGCTTAGCAATTCCTAATAATTCGTGGCACTGATTTCGTCCAAAGCTTTAGCTTTGGAAGCCTAGTGCAAGATCGCTCCAATTTCCATACCTGGGCACCCACAGCCAACAGCACAAGCTGTGATATCGCTTAAGCTTCGATCCGCAGTAACTTCCGCTTGCGAGATAACGTAGTTTGTCTGAAAGCTAAAGTACCCTAAAGGGTACTAAATAATTATCTGAATATCTAGAAAAGGTTCAATTCGTTAATTTCCTAATTAGCTCTGCTTACTTCGTTTCGTTGTACTCGTCCAAAGCTGAAGCTTTGGACTCCATGTTATGATACCAAAATCGGATCATCTACTTTACTAAACCAACCGCCGAGTTCTTTAGAGTTGTCCGAAAATAAGGGTTTTGTTAGCTTCCCTCCTTCCCTCCAGGTAGATACACTGGCTATATTAATGTCGCCCCGTTGGGGCTTTTCTATGAGCAAGAAAGGGGTGTGTTATTAAAGCCAGGGGCAACGCCCCTGGCTTTCTTATTTATTTACGGACAAGTCTTTTATATTCAAGCAAATCGCTGCGAGAGAGTTTTATTAAAACCGCCCTAATTTCTTCGAGGGAAACTTGTTTGCCTTCCTTTTCCAGAAGTGCTTGTTGAATCCGCTCAATATCTAACTTTTCACCTTCTTCTAAAGCCGAAAGATATAATATCCATTTGGTAATGCCGTATTCATTAATCCGTTCAATCCAGCGGTTAACCTGATCAGGCAATTCGTCCCAAATAAATCCCGATGACAGATCGATTGCTAAAATCGTATTTAGGCTTTCTTCGTTTAAAATCGGTTTACCCTGTTCACAGGCTTGTTGAACGACGGCGTTAATGTAAAACGGATTTCCGCCACAACGTTCGGCCACGATGGGGGCCATTTCTTGAGAAATCTCTGCTTGATAATAGTTTGCCGCTTTGCGTGTCAGTTCGGCTCCCCAATAACCCGTCAACGGTTCTATTGGTTCGCTGTCAAAACGTTTCAGTACCGGACATTTTTGATCTTGTCAGATCGATAGGCGGGTGAAAGATTTTGGTTTCAACGTGTATCGATTTCTCCTCAAGTTCAAGTTCCCTCCGATCAAAGGGATTGTCGGGATCGTCGGGATGAACCCTTAAGTTCCCACCGATCAAAGGGATTGAACAGATTTCTCGTCTACTCGTGCAGGACAGAAAAGTTTAGTTTGTAACCTTGCTCAGTATAATGGCGAATGAGCAGGCTTCATTTCAATTCGCAATTCGCAGTTCGCAACAGTTTAAACCATGCCGAGTCTAATTAATAATGTTAGATATTCTTCTTAGTATTAGTCAAGGAATTGATACGGCTGTCAGCGCCTATAAAAATATCAGTGGCATTTTCAAAGGTGATCCAAAAACGCAACACCTTGAACAGATTTCTGAACATCTGGGCTGCAGCATCCGACTTCAACTGGAACGATTGTCAGATCATATTATATATGCACCCAATTTACGAATCGTACAAGATATTAGCTAGGATGATTTGCGTGAGGTGAGGGAATGTTTAGAGCCAGTGCAACTGGCATTAGGGGGTGAGATACTTTCTTTGGCTATGATTTTAACGCCGGATAATATGCAAAATGCGATGGCAAAGAATCCTTGGGAAATGTTAACGGATATCCACCCCATCAATTTAGCCGCTTCTCCTTATCATGTCGAAAAAGTGCCGGTGTTGTTCAGTTACAATGGTATGCAATACTTAGGCTGGCAGTGGCGTGACAGTTTACCTATCGATATTCAGATAATTATTTAGTCCCCTTTAGGGGACTTGAGCTTGGCAATGAAAGGAATTATTTTTCTGAAACGCTATATTTCATTTGATTGTCAATATGATGAACTATGGAGGCCCTCTTTACAAACCTCGCAGTAGGCCTCACTTTTGCTGCCGCTGGATATCGAACCACAAAATAGGCAAGTTGTTGAATTTGAATAAGTTACTGTGAATGCACCGGGACAAATCGCTACTTGCAGTCGCGGCCGAGCGACTCAACAGATTGAATGGATTAACGGCGTGGCCTTAGAAATAGTCTCTGTACCGGGCGGAACATTCCTGATGGGTGCCCCTGAAACGGAGGAGGGCCATTCAAGCGATGAAGGCCCTCAGCACCCCGTCACAATAGCACCCTTTGAGATGAGCAAATATCCCATCACCCAAAAACAATGGGAAGCGGTGATGGGGTCAAATTCCTCTTACTTTAAAGGTGAAAATCACCCAGTTGAGTGTGTTAGCTGGCATGAAGCGATAGAATTTTGTGCAATACTTTCCATCAAGACGGGCAAAACTTATCGTTTGCCGACGGAAGCGGAATGAGAATACGCCTGTCGTGCCGGAACAACGACACCTTTTTATTTTGGCAAGACGATTACGCCGGCAATAGCCAACTACAGTGGGAATTATACTTATGCTTCCGCACAGAAAGGTGTTTGTCGTGGACAAACAAGCGAAGTGGACATTTTTCCAACTT
>Ga0190344_1000329_pt1 | contig 25274 bp, 27 predicted proteins | sample 48721323_MG_FD_161662 | JGI IMG/M metagenome (GOLD analysis project Ga0190344, IMG submission 161662) | Hydrothermal vent microbial mat bacterial communities from Southern Trench, Guaymas Basin, Mexico - 4872-13-2-3_MG | ecosystem: Environmental > Aquatic > Marine > Hydrothermal vents >... | reverse complement strand
TTTTTCTAACTGCTTGTTTTTAAAGGGTTTTTAATTTTTGCCGAGTTATCACTCAGGACATCGGGGCGTCCGACCGCGCCGGCCGGCTGCCCGCCTGAAAAAAACTGGGAAACTTCAGTTTATTGTAATTTCCGATAAAAATGACGCAATATATCGATATTTCCTATTTGACATATCGAAATTGGCTATAGTATTTAGGTGTGTCTATATTTCAACGCTACGAGGTCTTCCATGATTCATGATTTTGGCTTTACTTGAGGGAACTTATCCTTCTAACCGGGTTTGTTAGACGAAGCCGTGTGCCAAAATCATATCCAACCTGACATCACCTAATCGTCCTTGGGCCGTCCGTTGCCTTTGCCTCCGCGATAGCCCGTCCAAACACTCCCGGACAAAATACATTTTTGGAATAGGCATCATCTCGGTTCGCGTACCGAAATGAGCGCAGACTATTACTATTGAAAGGAGCTGACAATGAGTGAAGATTACCGATCCATGTGGGCCGACCTGGGACTCGATCTGGCAGCGCACGACGCACTATTGGGCGTTCTGGGCCAGGCGTATCAAGACATTTATCTTGCACAAAAAAACCGACCGGAGGGGATGGGCTATTTCGATTTTGTCATGAGTGAAGTCCACGGGCTGCGTATCAAGGAATTGCTGGATGAAAAAGCGTCCGGTCGCAAAATCATCGGGTCCTATTGTGTGTTTGTGCCCGAAGAGATTGTTCTGGCGGCCAATGCCATATTAGTCGGTCTTTGTTCAGGGGCCGATTTCGCGACGGAGGATGTGGAGAAACTCCTGCCGCGCAACACCTGCGCCCTGATCAAATCCTCTTTCGGATTCAAGATCGGCAAGGTGTGCCCTTACCTGGAAAGCGCGGACATGATTGTTGGCGAAAACACCTGTGACGGCAAAAAGAAGGCTTATGAGTCCCTAAATGAACTTGTTGAAAATCTCTATGTCATGGATTTGCCCCAGGTCAAATCAGAAAACGGCAAGACACTTCTCAAATCCGAATACCAACGTTTCAAAGCGGCCGTCGAGAAGCTCACCGGCGTCTCGATTACCGCCCAATCGCTGAAAGAGGCCATCCGTACGGTTAATGCCAAACGCGCCGCCATTCACCGACTCTCGTCCTTACGAAAAGCAGATCCGGCACCAATCTCGGGTCTGGATGCCCTGTTGGCCAATCAGGTCTTCTTTTACGACAACCCGGCCAGGTTTACGGAATCTGTGAACAAGATCTGTGATGAATTGGAGAAGCGAATTGAAGACAAAAAGGGCGTCTTTCCGGAAAACACCCCCCGCATTCTCGTGTCCGGGTGCCCCCAGGCGGTGCCCAATTGGAAACTGCCCATGATTGTGGAAACTGCCGGTGCGGTCATTGTCGGCGAGGAATCTTGCGTGGGCGAACGCGGTACCCGCAACCTGACTGACGACTCGGGTGAAACGGTGGATGACATGTTGGATGCCATCGTTGACCGCTATTTCCAGGTGGACTGCGCCATTTTTACACCCAATCCCGAACGTCTGAATCATATCCAGGAAATGGTCGCCGCTTACAAGGCCGACGGCGTTATCCATTATGGCCTGCAGTTTTGCCAGCCATATTTAATGGAGGCCATACCGGTTGAAAAGGCCCTGGAGGAGAAAAGCATCCCCTGCCTGCGCATCGAAACCGATTACGGCATGGAGGATGTCGGCCAGCTAAAGACACGCGTCGAAGCGTTTGTCGAGCAGTTACGCTAAGGCAAAGGAGGACATACGAAGATGCGTTTTGCCGGGATAGACATCGGCTCCCGCACCATCGAACTGGTGGTGGTGGACGAGGCGGGTCAAATAAAGGTTAGTATTCAGGCGGACACCGGCTTTGACCCCATCACCGAAGCCAAAAAGATAATGGATGGGGTCGGCTTCGATCGAATTATGGCCACCGGTTACGGGCGCAACCTGTTCGAGATCGCTTTTGACGCTCCGACGGTCACCGAAATCAAAGCCCACGCCAGGGGAGCCCGGACGTTTTTCCCCGACACCCGAACCGTTTTGGATATCGGCGGGCAGGACAGCAAGACGATCTCCCTATTTGAAAACGGCAAAGTGAAGAAATTCGAGATGAACGACCGCTGCGCCGCCGGCACCGGTAAATTCCTGGAGATCATGGCAAAGACGCTTGGATATGACATTGAAGAATTCGGCCGTGAGGCGCTGCTTGCCGAAAGTGATCTCAGCATTTCCAGCATGTGTACCGTATTTGCCGAATCCGAGGTGACCTCTCTGATCGCCAAGGGCAATAGCCGGCGGGAAATCGCCCGGGGGTTGCACGCCAGCGTGATCCGCCGCGCAGCCGGGATGATTAATCGGGTTTCTTCGGATGGAGATATCGTTTTCACCGGGGGAGTAGCCCAAAACCCCTGCATGGCTGCTTTTCTTGCTGAGAAATTGGGACGCAAGGTGTTGATTCCCGAAAAGCCGCAATTTGTCGGCGCGCTTGGAGCGGCGATGCTGGCGGCAGATATGAATTGATGCTTTTGCCATGGAATTATTATTTGTCAGCTCAAAAGTCGAAAGCCGCATTGCAGCCCTCGAAAAAGCCGGCAAGTCTGGGAAGAATTTGGCCCAAAAGGCGACCAGCATCATTGATAGCCTATTATCAGGACTGGTGGGCACGGCTTCCGCTGCCGACGGCGCGGACAGTGTTGTTTGCGTCGGTGGTAGACGATCCGTCGTCGCATCCGGAGAAGTTCCCCACCGAGGAAACACAGAACGCCGAACGAGAGCGACTCTTCGACATCGTACGCAAACTAATGCAGAAAAAACTACACGAGCGGCCGGATGTGTATGCCAAAGCCCGAGAGGAAATGCTGAAGCACGCGGATGGGAAGCTGCCGCCAGCACTCGACCCCTTCGCCGGCGGCGGGTCAATTCCATTGGAGGCAGCGCGATTGGGTTTCGAAGCCTGTGGTCGAGGTCGCTGTAGGTGTCGAGAACCCCAGCGACGTCGAAGGCGGTGGAGATGCCCCGGCGAATTTCGAGGTTCGGCGCGATCACGAGAACACGGCCTTGGGCAATTCATTTTTCGTTCTAACTCCTCATCGAAGGCGGGCATCCCATAAAGGATGCTGGCCAGAGGGGCCTGCCCGCATTCGGGGCATTTCCGTGGTTTCTGCGCACGTTCGACTCTGGTTGATGTGTTACTCATGCCATCAACCCTTCTTTTTCGAGCAGCGCCTTCAACCGATCTTCGGCCGCATACGCCGCCTGCAGCGATTCCTTGAGGTTGGCGATGGCCTGATCGATGGTCATGGATTCCTCCTCGATCACCGGCTCCACGTAGCGGGGGATATTCAGGTTGAAATCGTTCTCGCGGATCTCGTCGAGCGTGACCACCCGGCAGATCCCTTCCACATCCTGATAGCCCTCGTACCAGCGATGGATGTTGTCCACGTGTTCCGGCAGCAGCTCGTTCTGGGCGCGGCCGGTCTTGAACTCCTTGGAGGCGTCGATGAACAGCACCTTCTGGCGGTGGGTCTTGGGCTTGCTATCGCGGAATACCAGGACGCAGGGCGCGAGACCGGTGCCGTAGAAAATGTTCTGGCCGAGGCCGATCACCGCTTCGAGGATGTCCATCTCCAGCAGCTTTCGGCGGATCTCACCCTCCTTGGACATGCGGAACAGCACGCCATGGGGAAGCACCACAGCCATGCGGCCGGTCTTGCGGGCCATGGACTTGATCATGTGCTGAACCCAGGCGAAGTCGCCGGACTTGGCTGGCGGCAGCCCGGCAAAGTTGCGGCCGTAGGGGTCGTTGATCCAGACGTCGTCCCCCCACTTTTCCAGGGAGAAAGGAGGATTGGCGATGACGCAGTCAAAGGTGGCGAGGCTGTCGCCTGAATAAAAGGCGGGCAATCGCAGGGTGTCGCCGCGTTCGATATGGAAATCTTCCGCGCCGTGGAGAAAAAGGTTCATCCGGGCGATGGAGGATGTGGTCAGGTTCTTTTCCTGGCCGTAGAGCTTGCCCAGCATGAGGTTCTCGTCACCGCCATGCTCTTTGACATGATGCAGAGCTTCGAGGAGCATGCCGCCGGTCCCGCAGGCCGGGTCATAGATGGTTTCCCCGGCCTTGGGCGCAAGGATGCGAACCATCAGCGCGACCACGGAGCGCGGGGTATAGAATTCACCGGCCTTCTTGTTGGTCAGGTCGGCAAATTTCTTGATCAGGTATTCATAGGCCTGGCCGAGAATGTCCGCCTTACAGTGCTCATTACCCAGGTTGAGCGACGAGAAGTGTTCGATCAGGTCCTTGAGCAGCGTGTCCGAAAGGCGGTCCTTGTTGGTCCACTGGGCATCGCCGAAGATGCCGTGCAGGGTATCCGGGTTGGCCTGCTCGATGCAGCGCATGGCCTTCTGGAGCGCATGGCCGATATTGGCGCTCTTGGCCCGGACATCTTTCCAGTGGCAGCCCTCCGGAACCTGGAACCGGTGGTTCTCGGGGAACTGGGCAAATTCCACGTCGCCGTCGGACTCTTCCAGGGCCACGGCATACTCCTCGTCATAGACGTCGGAGAGCCGCTTGAAGAACAATAGCGGGAAGATGTAAGTCTTGAAGTCGGCCGCGTCGACAGGACCACGCAGGATATTGGCCGCCTCCCAGAGATGCCCGGAGAGGGTCCCGATATCCAGATCGACTGAATTGTTATTTCCGTTCTTCCTGCTCATTCAGCTTGATCCTGTCTCGATTTATCAGAAGATTCGCCGGTGGTATGGTCGATCTTCTTCTGTTTGCAAAATTGCTCGAACTGCCGCTGCGCCAGCTTCGACGGCACCGTCTTGCCGTTCTCCCAGCGGTTGACCGTGGCGAAGCTCACCCCGAGGGCGTGGGCCAGTTCCTCCTGGGAGAGAGCCAGCTGCCGCCGCACCTCCTTGACCGTTGCCGGGAAGTTTTCGGGCTGGCGGATCATGGCCATTGGACATCTCCCGCTGATTGGACGAGGCGCAGCAGGCCGGGCGCGACGTTCCACTGGTGGCCGTCGTCGGTGGCGACGCTGATGGTCTTCTTGTTGAGGCGCAGCACCACGCCTTCCAGCATCCGACCGTCCGGGGCCTGGAAGCCGACCCGGTCGCCCTTGGTGAAGCTGGTCATCAACGTGGTGGCACGGGCCTGGGAGATGAGCTTGAGCCGCTCGACGATCAGCCGGTTGAGAAAGAGCAGATCCTCTTCATTCAGTCGTTTGATCGCCTCCACGGCGGAGACACGGTCGACGATCTTGACGCTGCCGGGTTTCATGATTGCGCCTCGTTTTTGAGGGCTTGCAAAAGCGGCAGCAGCTCGGGCACATCATCCTGGATGATGCTCCAAAGGGTGTCGTCGTCGATCCCCAGATAGCCATGAATGAGGCGGTTGCGGGTGGCGATGATCATCCGCCAGGGGATTTCTGGATGGGCAGCGCGGATTTCATCCGGGATATGGGTGGCGGCTTCGCCGATCAACTCCAGATTGCGCAGGGTGGCGTCATAGGTGAGGCCGCTCGCCACGAAACCGGCCTGATCAAGCCCATCGGTGTAGGCGAGCACCTTCCCGGCGAAGTCGATCATGTCATCGAGGTAGAAGCGCCATTCGCGCTGTCTGGCATCAGACATTGACCCGCTCCTGTTCAATGTAGGGGCGGAGCTCCGGCCGCAGGGCCTTTTCGGTGACCAGATCGACCGGGCAGCCGAGCAGATCCTCTAGGTAGAACTGCACGCCGAAATATCGCTTGGAGGTGGCCGGGCCGTCAAAGGCCACCAGCACATCAACATCACTGCCGCTGCTCGCCGTATCGCGGGCGGTGGAGCCGAACAGGGCCAGCCGGGTCACGCCGAAACGGGCCTGCAGCTCCGGTTTGCTGCTGGTCAGCAGGTCAAGGGCACGTTGTCTGTTCATCGCTCAGCCTCCAATCATCTGATCCATTTACGGGCCTTTGCGCAACCGAAACCGATGGGCGCACGAGGGCCATTCAAAACTATTCGACAATATAACATCTGCTATGCTGCGTGCAACTCTAATTTTGCAGGATTTCCGACAGATTTGAAATCGAATCGGTAAGAAAGGGCCATGGGAGCAGATACGAAAAAAAATCACCCGCCGCCCGACACTTTCTCCGTCTCTCCGGTAAGTAAGGGCAGAACCCACAACGAGGAGCGACCGACCATGGACATCAACGACTTGTTTGACGGAATCATGAAGAGTATCAACCAGTTTGCCGACGAGATCGCCGAGCAGCGGTTGCAGGAAAAAATGCAGGACACCGGACGAGGTCCGGAGAATGAGGGGAAGAATGAGGAGAATTTCGAGGCGAAAGAGAAGCGGGGTATGACGGATTTCCCGAAAAGGGAGTGATCGGGGCGGTAGAGCCGACATTCTGAAAGCGGCGTAAGTCGCTGACAATACCCAGAAAAAGAAAACCCGCCCCATAACCGGACGCGGTTAGTGGACGGGTCTGTCTTTTTTAAATGGTGGAGGCGGCGGGAGTTGAACCCGCGTCCGAAAGTAATCCACACAAACCTCTACATGCTTATTCCGTGTTTTGGTTTTCGTCCGGCGGGCCTCCCACGGACTGGATTCCCGACGGCTTAGCCTGCTGATTTAGCCGTTTCGGCCACAGGCGCTTCCGAAACAGCGGTCCCGCTAGTCGACGCCCCATCCAGGGTCGCGGGCGCTCCCCGGTGGAACGGTAGCCGCCTAAGCAGCTACGGCGTAGTTATAATCGTCTGCGATTATGTTTAGTTCCCGTCGTTTTTACGAGCTGACGAGCGCTCGGCATGCAGCCTGTGCTTCAATACCCCCGTCGAAGCCGTTTCGCCCCCTTTTTTTGAAAGGGACATCCGACAAGTGTTGAAGCGGATGTCAAAGAACACGCCAGTTGAATTGACTCTAGGTCAAGGTTTAGCCTTTGTCAAGGTCGCCGGCATTCGCGGCAGGAGGGCGCAGCGACGGGAAGCTGAACCCAAGTCTCCAGGCGGGCAGGGGGCAAAAAATCCCGTGGTGAATTGATCACAGGGCTTTGACCGGGCGCCCGGCTCCCTTGGCGGCGGCTTGACAGGCGGCGACGCGCCCTATATCAGGACAGCATGCCAAGATCGCCATCCGACAAAGAAAAGACGGCCCCGGTGAAAAGGGCGCCGGCCTCCGTGCTGAAGCGGATCGATCCGGCCGCGCTGCTGGATGCCGCAGCCTTCGGGCTTGTGGCCGTGGATCTGGACGAGCGGGTACTGGCGCTCAACGAACGGCTGGCGACCTTGATCGGTGTGCAGGCCCAGGACGCCCTGGGCCTGCCTTGTGTCCAGGTGCTGCGCAACCGCAGCGGGGTGCAGCGCTGCGGGGCCGGCGAGACGCTGGAAAGCGAGGAGAACGTCAGCCGCACCGACGATCTGATCACCCGCGACCGGCGCCGCATCCCGGTGCGCATCAGCGTCAGCCCGCTGGCCGACGAAAGTGGCCTGCGTATCGGCTACCTCAAGACGGTCGAGGACCTCAGCGGCCCCGAGGCCACCGACCACCTGCTCGGCAGCAGTTACGGATTCGGGGCGGTCATCGGCCGCAGCCTTTGCATGCAACGGCTCTTTTCCATGTTGCCGGTGGTGGCTCAGAGCGACGCGTCGGTGTTGATCACCGGTGAAACCGGTACCGGCAAAGATCTGCTGGCCGAGGCGATCCACCAGGCTTCCGACCGGGCCAAGGGGCCGTTTGTCAAGATCAACTGCGGCGCACTGCCGGCCACCCTGCTGGAATCCGAGCTGTTCGGACACAAGAAGGGCGCCTTTACCGGCGCGGTGGAAGACAGACCGGGCCGCTTTCGCATGGCCCACCGCGGCACCTTGTACCTGACGGAAATCGGGGACCTGCCCCTGGCCCTGCAAGTGAAGCTGCTCACCTTTCTCGACGACAAGGTTGTCTACCCGCTGGGGGGGACGGTGGGGCATGCCGCCGATGTGCGGGTGGTGGCGGCCACCCACCGCGACCTGGGCGAGATGGTGCGCCGGGGGCGCTTTCGCGAGGATCTTTTCTACAGGCTCAACGTGCTGCGGCTCCAGGTGCCGTCGCTGCGCGAGCGCGAGGGCGACATCCCGCTGCTGCTCGACTATTTCCTCAAGCGCCACTCGGCGGAACTGGGGCGCCCGATTCAGGGCTTCGCCCCGCGCACCCTCAAAATCCTGCTCGGCTACGACTATCCGGGCAATGTGCGCGAGTTGAAAAACATCGCCGAGCACTGCGCCCACCTGTGCCAGGAAAAGCGCGTGCAGCCGGTCCATTTGCCGGCCTACCTCACGGAAAAGCCGGTCGTGCGGCAGCGGCCGGCGCCGGCGGCTGCCGAAGCGGCGGTTACCAAAGGCCCTGGGCCCGGTGAAAACGGGACCGCCCCCGAAGCCTGGAGCCACATCGAGGCGCGGCTGATCCGCGAGGCCCTGGTCAAGGCGCGGGGCCACCGGGGCAGGGCGGCGCAGATCGTCGGGTGCGCCCGCTCCACGCTGTGGCGCAAGATCAAGCACTACGGCATCGAGGTTTGACCATCAGGGGGACGTCAAACCGACACGCCGCCAGAGCGCTGAAGGACAAGGCGATGAAAGTGTTGATTCCGCTGCTCGACGAGGCCGTGGCGCCGCGCTTCGATCTGGCCACCGACGTGCTGCTGGCGTGCCTGGGGGATGAAGGCGCCGTCGTCGAGCGCAAGCTGCTCATCATGCCCCAGGCCTCGGCAGAGCGACTCTGCCAGCTGGTGATCGCCGAAGCGGTGGATACCGTGGTCTGCGGCGGCATCGAGGCCGAGCACTACGACTATCTCACCTGGAAGCGGGTGCGGGTGATCGACAACGTGATCGGTGCGGTGGACCAGGTGCTGGCCGGGCTGAGCAACAACAGCCTGGAACCGGGAACAATTTTAACGGAAAAGGCCGAAGGCGGATGCTGATTCGTTTCAATCTGTTTCGTTTTATTTTATCTTGTTGCAGATTGTTGCATTTTCGATAGCCGGTCCGGCCGTTTTCCTTCCGGCGGACAACCCGGCCCATAACCGGCCGATGGATCTCCAAGGCGAACCAGCCCGTTTTGCAAGTTCTCCAAGATTCCGGTTTCAAACAATTTTTAGAAAATTATGAAAATATCGCATCCGGTAATCTGCGCCGTCGCACCGGCGGATCTGGCACGGCCCTTGCTGTCATTCTGGTTCGGTTGTCGAAAAAGGAAGCGGGAGCGCCATGGCCAGCCGCGTACTGATCATCGAAGCCGATTACAATTTCCGCAGCAGCGTCGCCAGCCACCTGCGCCAGGCGGGGTTCGATATCCTGACGGCCGCCGACCGGAGCGGCGCACGGGCCATCCTGGCGCGCCAGGCAGTGGAGGTGGTGCTGTTGGGGCTGGGCGGACTGGGGGCCGGCGGGCGGCAGTTGCTGCGCGAGATTTGCACCACCTGGCCCCGTATCCGCGTTATCACGCTCAACCAGAACGCGCAGATCGATCTTTCCATCGAGGCGATGCGGCTGGGCGCCTTTGCCGACCTGATGCCGCCCTTCGAACTGGACGCTTTGCGCGAGAGCGTGCGAGCCGCCGGCACCGGCGATCACCCACAATCTTCAGGAGGCACACCTTGAAAAAAATGATCGTCAAAGACCTGATGGTGCCCTTGTCCGATTACCCCGTGGTGGACGAAAACGCCACCATCTACGAGGCGGTAAAGGCCCTGGCCGAGGCCCAGAAGCGTTTTGATCCATCCCGTTATCGCCATCGGGCGGTGCTGGTGGCCGACGCGAGTGGGCGCATCGTTGGCAAGCTGGGGCAACTGGACATGCTGCGGGCCCTGGAACCCAAATACAATGAAATGCGATCGGGCGCCAAGGTGACACGCCTGGGCTTCAGCCGCAAGTTTCTCCTTTCCATGCTCGACCGCTACGAACTGTTCTCCCAGCCCATCGAGCAGATGTGCCTCAACGTGTTCGAGCAGAAGGTCACGCGCTACATGCAGCGGCCCGGCGAAGGCGAGCAAATCGAAGCCGACGCCTCCCTGGACCAGGCCGTGCATCTGCTGGTGGTTTGCCAGCACCCGTCCCTGCTGGTGATGGAGGGCGAGCGGATCGCGGGTATTTTGCGCCTGACCGATGTTTTTTCCAGCGTTTTTGGAGTGATCGACAGGTGCGTGCCGCCGTCGTTCAACGCCGATAAGGGATAGACCGAAAAAGCAATCATCGCATAGCGCACGCGAGGAGGTTTCATGCAGACCGAGGAGTTGACCTTGCCGGCAACCGGCGTGAACTGGAGAAAGATCGCCTTTTTGCTGATGGGCGTTGTCTTGTTCGCTGTCGTGTATGCCAGCCCGCCCTGGCCGGATGCCGTCGATCCCCAGGGGCAGCATTTTGTTTTGAGCCGCGAGGCCAAGGGGGCCTTGGCCGTCTTTTTGCTCGCCGGCACCTGGTGGGTTTTCGAGGTGGTGCCCATCGGCATTACCAGCCTGGCCATCGGGGTGCTGCAGGCGCTGTTTCTCATCCGGCCGGCCAAGGAGGCTTTCAAGGACTTCATGGACCCGTCGGTGATGTTCATCTTCGCCTCCATCATGATCGGCCTGGTGTTCACCAAGACCGGGCTCACCAAGCGCCTGGCCTACAAGATGCTCATAGTGGTGGGGGAGCGCACCTCCATGATTTACCTGGGTGCCTTCGTGGTCACCGCGGCCCTGGCCCACATCATGGCCCACACGGCGGTGGCGGCCACCATCTACCCGCTGCTGGTGTCCATCTACGCCCTCTACGGTGAAGGAGAGAAGCCCACCCGCTTCGGCAAGGGACTGTTCATGGGCATGGCCTACGTGGCCGGCGCCGGCAGCATCGTGACCCTGCTGGGAGCGGCCCGGGGCGCCGTGGCCATCGGGTTTTTCAAGGACATCATGGCCCGTGAGATCGGATTTTTCGAACTGACCTACTACATGTTTCCCGTCGGCTGGCTGATGACGTTCATCCTCTGGGGCTTTTTCATGGTTTTTTTCAAGCCGGAAAAGCCCGTCATCCATGGTCTGCGCGACCGCGCGCGGCGGCTCAACACCGAATTGGGGGGGATCACCACCAAGGAGATCCTGGCGGCGGTGATCGTCTTCGGCTGCATCCTGGTCATGTCCCTGCGTTCCTTCGTACCGGTCCTCAAGCCCGTCGACAAGACGGCCATCATCCTGATTTCCTCCATCCTGTTTTTTGTCACCGGCATCCTGGACATCGAAGACCTGGAGGAGATCCCCTGGAACATCATCCTGCTGTTTTCCGGCGCCATGAGCATCGGCTTCTGCCTCTGGGAGACCGGGGCGGCCAAGTGGCTGGCGGTGCAATGGCTGGCGATGTTCGAGGAGAGCCACTGGTTCGTGTTTGTCATGGGCATTGCCTTTTTCGTCATGGTGATGACCAACTTCATCATGAACGTGGCGGCCATCGCCATCTCGCTGCCGGTGGCCCTGGTGATCGCTCCCTACCTCGGCGTCTCGGGCGAGGTGATCCTGTTCGCCTCCCTGGTAACCGCCGGCATGCCCTTTTTGCTCCTGGTGGGGGCGGCGCCCAACGCCATCGCCTATGACTCCAAGCAGTTCACCACGGGCGAGTTCTTCAGCTACGGGCTGGCGGCCAGCCTGCTCCTCATGGTGGTGGTGGCTTTTGCCGTCTACGTGCTCTGGCCCCTGATGGGCATGCCCATCACCACGGCGGGTTGACCGGGAGGTGACAAGGGCCTGAAGTGAGGGATCCGAGGGGGGGCAAGCATGAAACCGGAGCGGGCCTGATGGACCCCAAAAGGGACGAAATGACGCGGAAAAACGGGAAATTGCCGGCCCCCTACGAGGCCTTGGCGCGCAAGATGATCCTGACCATCCTGATCGTCTCCTTTATCCCCGTGTTTCTCGTCAGCCTCACGATCTACTTTCAGTTTCACGGTCTCTATCGACAGAAGGTGGAAGATCACCTGGTGGAGATGGTGCGCAAGCACAAGCAGCAGATCGACGCCTTCCTGGCTGCCCGCGCGGCTGATGTGCAGTTTCTGGCCGACAGCTTCGGCCGCGCCCAGCTCAGCGACGAGACCTTCCTGCAGGGCCAGCTGGCGGCCCTCCAGCGCGCTTACGGGACGACCTTCGTGGACCTGGGCGTCGTCGACGCCCAGGGGCACCAGGTCTCCTACGCCGGCCCCTTCAAGCTGAACCGGGCGGACTACTCCCGGGCCGCCTGGTTCAAGCAGGTCCTGGCGCAGCGGACCGTAATCACCGACGTCTTCCTGGGGTTGCGGGGACTGCCGCATTTCATCGTGGCGACACGCTACGGCCAGGACGACGACACTTGGATTTTGCGGGCCACCATCGATTTCGAGTCCTTCAACAAGCTGGTCAGCAACATTCGCATCGGCACCACCGGAATCGCCTTCATCGTCAACCGTGCCGGTGAATTTCAAACCACCACTTCGTTGCCCGCAGCCGGCAAAGGGTGCTTTGCAGGGTTTTACGCCTGTGACGCCGATTCGTCCAAAAAGATTCACGTTTTCCTCCGGCCCGACGAAAACGGGCAGGAAAGCATCTTCGTCACCGGGCTGCTCAAGGATCGCAACTGGCTGCTGGTCTACCGTCAGCAGGCCGCGGACGCCTTCTCCGAGCTGCACCGGGCCGAGAGGATGTCCCTGGTCTTTTTCGTCCTCGGTGGCGTTTGCCTCCTGGTGATGGCCTTCGTCCTCTCACGGCGCATGGTGACCAGGGTGGCCCAGGCCGACCGGGAAAAGGAGTTGATGAGCCGACAGGTGATCGAAGCCGGCAAGCTGGCCGGCATCGGGGAGCTGGCGGCCGGGGTGGCCCACGAGATCAACAACCCGGTGGCCGTGATGATCGAGGAGGCCGGGTGGATCCAGGACCTGATGAGCGACGGGTCCCTGGATACGCCCGAGAACCAGGCCGAGGTCCGGCGGGCCTTGAAGCAAATCCATACCCAGGGACAGCGCTGCAAGGAGATCACACGCAACCTGCTCAGTTTTGCCCGCGGCAGCGACAGCCGCAACCGGCCGCTGGATGTCAACCGCGTCATCGGGGATGTCTTCAACCTCCTGGGCCAGCGGGCCAAGTATGCCCAAGTGGCGGTGGAAACCCGGCTGGCCCCGAACCTGCCCCTGCTCACCGCCTCGGAAACCGAGATGCACCAGGTCATGCTCAACCTGGTGAGCAACGCCCTGCAAGCCATGGACAAGGAGGGCGGTGGCCGTCTCACCGTTTCCACGGCGCTGGCGGACGGTAAGGTCGTCATCGAGGTGACCGACACCGGACCGGGAATCCCCGAGGCGATTCTGCCGCGCATCTTCGACCCGTTCTTTACCACCAAGCCGGTGGGGCAGGGGACGGGACTGGGGCTGTCGATCTGCTACGGCATCATCCACAATATGGGCGGCCAGATCGAGGTGGAGAGCCGGGTGGGGCAGGGGACATCCTTCCGCGTCATCCTGCCGGTGCAAACCGTGGACGAGACGGACGGAAAGTGATGTTTCATCGTTTCAGGAAAGCAAAAAAAGAGGGCAACGGCGGCGTTTCCGGTGGTGCGGCATGCAACCGGAACGCCCGACCCGCAGCGCCCGAAGGAGAACACTGATATGTCGATCGCCAAAGTGTTGCTCGTGGACGACGAAAAGGCCTTCGTGGAAGCCATGACCCGGCGGCTGGTCAAGCGCGATGTGGCCATCGAGGCCGCCTACGACGGCCAGGAAGCCCTGGCCAAGCTGGCCCGGGACAGCGGCATCGAAGTGGTGATCCTCGATGTCAAGATGCCCGGCATGGACGGCATCGAGACCCTGGCCGAAATCCGCCGGCAGTTTCCCCTGGTGGAGACGATCATGCTCACCGGCCATGCCACGGTGGAGTCGGCCATCGAGGGAATGAAGCGCGGCGCCTTCGATTACCTGATGAAGCCTTGCGATATCGACGCCCTGCTGGCCAAGGTCAGCGAGGCCGCTGCCGTCAAGCGACGCCGCGAAGAAAAGATCGTCGCGGCCCGGGTGCAGGAGATCACCTCCCGGCGCCCCTGAGGCCAGAGGAGAACAGCATCATATGCCCTCTTCCAAGCCGTCCGAGCCGTTCATCCGGTTGCTGCTCATCGACGACGAGACCGTCTTTGTCGAGGTCCTGGCCAAACGCCTGTCCCGGCGGGGTATCGAAGTGGAGAAGGCCTACAGCGGGGGGCAGGGGATCCAGTTGCTGCGCAAGCAGGATTTCGACGTGGCGCTGCTGGACCTGAAAATGGTGGACATGGACGGGATGGAGGTGCTGCGGGTCCTCAAGCTCGTGGCGCCGGATTTGCCTGTGATCCTCATCAGCGGACACGGAGCCGACGATGCGGCCCGGCAGGGGCAGGCTGCCGGCGCTTTCGATTTTCTCGCCAAGCCCTGCGACCTGGACCTGTTGATCGAAAAGATCCACGCGGCCGTGGGACGCGGGGGCGGCGGCTGAGCGGCCAATCGGTTGCTGGTCAGCGCTGCCGGCCGGCACGCTCCAGGTCCCGCTGGGCGTCGCGGCGGCGGATCGCCTCGCGCTTGTCGTATTTGCGCTTGCCCTTGGCCAGGGCCAGCAGCAGCTTGACCTTGCCGTTCTTGAAGTAGAGCTTGAGCGGGATCAGGGTGTGGCCGGTTTCGTTGGTCTTGGCCGCCAGGCGCCGGATCTCGCTGCGGTTGAGCAGCAGCTTGCGCGGCCGCAGCGGGTTGTGGTTGTCGTAGGATGCATGGGAGTAGGGGCTGATGTGGAGCTGGTAGACCCACACCTCCCCTTTTTTGATCTTGGCGTAGGCGTCCTTGAGGTTGGCGCGTCCTTCGCGCAGCGCCTTGACCTCGGTGCCCACCAGCACCATGCCGGCCTCCCAGGTGTCCACGATGAAGTATTCGTGGCGCGCCTTGCGGTTTTCGGCGATATTCTTGATGTGCACATCGTTCATGGCGTCACCTGGCGCTGCCCATGTCTCCGTAAACTTTCTGGGCCACGAGCTGGCCGTAGGTCTCGTCCACCAGGTGCACCACGTCGCGCACCTTTTCCAGCCGCAAAATGTCCTGCAGCAGGGCCTGCCCGTCGGCGGCGCTCACCAGACGCACCATGCGCTTGATGGCGGGGATCGAGGCCGGTGCCATGCTCAGCTCGGTGAGCCCCAGGCCCAGCAGAAGCGGAACGTGGAGCGGATCGGCGGCCATCTCGCCGCACATGTCCACCCCGATGCCGGCTTCCAGGCCAATTTGCGTTACCCGGTGCACCATGCGGATCAGGGCCGGGTGCAGGGGGTGAAAGAGGTGGGCCACGTTCTGGTTGCCCCGGTCGATGGCCATGGTGTACTGGATGAGGTCGTTGGTGCCGATGGAAAAGAAATCCACCTGGCGTACCAACGCGTCGGCCATGATCACCGCCGAGGGCACCTCCACCATTATGCCCACCGGGATGTCGCGGTTGTGCGGCACGTCGGCCCGGGACAACTCCAGGGCCGCCTCGTCGAGCAGCCGCCGGGCGGCGACGATTTCCTCCACCCCGCTGATCATGGGAAACAGCACCCGCACGTTGCCGTGGGCCGCCGCGCGCAGGATCGCCCGCAGCTGGGTCTTGAAGATGTCGGGCTTCTTTAGGCAGTAGCGGATGGCCCGCAGGCCCAGGGCCGGGTTGCTCTCGTGGTTTTCCGGCGTAAAGGCCACCGCCTTGTCGCCGTTGATGTCCAGGGTGCGGATGGTCACCGGCTTCTCGCCCATTACCTCCACCACGTCCCGGTACTTGTCGTAGAGCTCGAACTCGTCGGGAAACTCCTTGCGGTTCATGTACTGGAATTCGGTACGGTACAACCCGATGCCGTCGCCGCCGTGGTCCAGCACCGAGACCACTTCCTCGGTCAGCTCGATGTTTCCCAGGATGCGGACGTGCACGCCGTCGCGGGTTTCGGCGGGCAGGTGGCTGCGCCGGCGGATCTGGGCCTTGTACCCCTCGTAATGCTCCCGGCGCTCCTCGTAGGTGAGCAGGGTCTGCTCGGTGGGGTGCACGATCACCACCCCGGCGGTGCCGTCGACGATGACGATATCGTCGTTGCGGATGTTGCGCGTGGCGTCGTGGAGCCCGAGGACCGCTGGAATCTCCAGGGTGCGGGCGATGATGCTGGTGTGGGAAGTCCGGCCGCCCTTGTCGGTGATAAAGCCCTTGATCCGTTCGAGCTGGATCTGGCTGGTGTCCGCCGGCGACAAGTCCCGGGCCACGAGAATGACGCGTTTGTCGATGGTGCCGATGCTCTTGTGCTGCCCACCGATGAGGTTGCGCAGGATGCGGTCGGCCACGTGGTTGATGTCGTCGGCCCGCTCGCGGAAGTAGGCGTCGGTCATCCGGCTGAAGATGGCGTTGATTTCGGTGACCACCTTCTTGAGGGCCCACTCGGCGTTGACCTGCTCGCTCTCGATGGTGCTGAGCACCTTGCCGTAGAGCAGCTTGTCCTTGAGCAGCACCTTGTGGGCCTCCAGGATGGCGCTGTTCTGCTTCAGTTCCTCGGAAGTGTTGGCGATGACGGCATTGAGCTCGTCGTCGGCCTTTTTGACGGCCGCCCTGAAACGGCTGGTCTCGTGGGATATCTCGTCGGGGCTCAGCTCGTACTTCTGCACCACCTGGACGCCCTCCCGGTTCACCAAGTAGGCCTTACCGATGCAGATGCCCGGCGATGCGGCAATTCCGTAGAAACGTTGCTCGGAACCCGTTTCCGTTGAGATCATGGCTTCTCCCACTCTCCAAACCCGTCGTCAACCAGTTGTGCAAGCTGCTCGAGGATCGGCTGATCCTCGGGGTGGTGAATTTCAATCGTCAGCACGCTGCCCGGCGGGCAGGCCAAGGTCAAGATGTCGATGATGCTGGTGGCGTCGACGCGTTCGGCGGCTTTGACGAGCCACACCGGCCCGCTGGCCCGGCCGGCCACGTTCGCCAGGCGCGCCGCGGCCCGGGCATGCAGCCCCAGTGGGTTGACGATCCGCACCGTTCGGGTCAGGGAACTCACTGTCCACCATCCCGGCGGCTTCGAGTGCCGCCTTTTCGGGCTCAGCCTCCTTATCGGCGGCCGGCGGGCCGGCGATTGTTGCACGACAGAAGACTAGATCGCCTATCAAGTCCCGGTCAAGTTGTCAAATTCGCGCATTCCAGGTTGCCGCTGCGCGGATTCCAGATTCCAGGTTCCAGATTCCAGGTTGCCGCTGCGCGGATTCCAGATTCCAAGTTCCAGGTTCCAGCATCCTTCAGAAGCTGGTTGCCCGAATTGACAAGGCGCGCCGGCACGGTTAAAAACCGGTGACTTCAATCATCCACCGAACAAGGGAACAACATGACGGAAAAACAGTTTTTGATCGACGATTTCAAGCTCGGCGAATCCTGGCGCCTGTTCAAGATCATCGGAGAGTTTGTCGATGGGGTCGAGGCCCTGCACGACCTGGGGCCGGCGGTGAGCATTTTCGGCTCGGCGCGCATCGGGCCGGACGACCCGACCTACCGTCAGGCGGAAACCCTGGGGGCCATGTTCGCCCGCAGCGGCTTTGCCGTCATCACCGGCGGCGGCGGCGGGGTGATGGAAGCCGCCAACAAGGGTGCCGCCGAGGCCGGCGGCACCTCGGTGGGGCTCAATATCCATCTGCCCTATGAACAAATCCCCAACAAATACGCCGACATTTGCGTTGAATTCAAATATTTTTTCGTCCGCAAGGTCATGTTCATCAAATACGCCTCGGCCTATATCGCCTTGCCGGGCGGCTTCGGCACCCTCGATGAACTCTTCGAGTCCATCACCTTGATCCAGACCCGGCGCATTCGCCCCCTGCCGGTGATCCTGGTGGGCAGCGCCTACTGGGGCGGCCTGCTGGGCTGGATCCGGCAGAACCTTGAAAAACGGGGCCTCGTCAGCCCCGGGGACCTGGATATCGTCAAGGTGATCGACGATCCGGCCGAAGTGGTCCAGGCGGTCAAGGGTGCCTTGAAAGCCTAAGCCCCGCCGGTCCGCGACACAACCGGCAACCAAGGGCCTGGCGGATTTTTTCGCGACTGAACAAGACGCTCGGGCCCGCTTTTTTCCTGCCAGAATTACCGTCTGTTTCTTGCAGCCTTCGCTGCTTCTTCCTTGCTGTCAGTATTGGTAGCTTTAAGTAATTTTTGGGAAAAAGTTTGACAATTCCTGGGGGTAAGGTTAGTCAAACTTTCTCATATTGCCGTTTTTCAACTACCTCGTGCGGCTTATTGGGAGGCCCCCGCCACCATGAAACGACTCTTGTCCACCAAAGAGGCGGCCCAGTTCCTGGGCGTCAATGAGAAGATGGTCTACACCCTGGTGTCCGAAAAGGGGCTGCCGGCTACCAAGATCACCGGCAAGTGGCTCTTTCCCATTCACCTGCTCGAGCAGTGGGTGGAGACCCATACCATCAACTATCCTGAGGCCCGGGGCAAGCTGCCGCCCTACGAGGGACTGCTGGTCATCGCCGGCAGCAACGACCTGCTGCTCGACAAGGCCATCCAGTTGTTCAACACCCGCTACCGGGAACACTTGGCCGTGTTCGGCAACCTCGGCAGCATGGGCGGTCTGCGGGCCCTGCGCCAGGGCCTCTGCCACGTGGCTTCCAGCCACCTGCTGCAGGAAAACGGTGAGGAGTACAACTTCGAGTTCGCCCACCAGGAGTTCGATCGGGTGCCGGTGGTGGTCAATTTCTGCCGCCGTGAGCAGGGGCTGATGCTCGCCAAGGGCAACCCCAAGCAGATCCGGTCGGTGGCAGACCTTGGTCGGCCGAAAATCCGCGTGGTCAACCGCCCCCTGGGCACCGGCACCCGGCTGCTCTTTGACATGAAGCTCAAGGAGGCCGGCATCGCCGTGGGCAAGCTCGAAGGCTACGGCAGCGAGTTTGGCCGCCACATGGACGTGGGCTTGGAGGTGCTGGCCGGACGCGCTGACGCCGGGCCGGGCATCCGGCCGGTGGCCGCCTTGCTGGGACTTGATTTCCTGCCGATCCGCTGGGAACGCTATGACCTGTTGATCGCCAAGGAGCGGTTTTTCGAAAAGGGGGTACAGCTTTTCCTCGGCCTGCTCCACGACCCGGCGTTTTTGGACAGCGCCCGGCACCTTGTCGGCTACGACGTGAGCCTCAGCGGACGGATGGTGTTCCCCGGAGACACCGCCGAAACGTCGGCCGCCTGCGAGGCGGAGAAGAATTCAGAATGAGTGCCGCTCGGCTTGGACGGCTCAAGAAAATGACCGGAACTGACCCAAATAAACGAAAGGATGTACGAACCATGACAAGAAGATCGCGAGCCAGGGGACCGAGATGGCGCATCGGGCTGCTGGCCGCTTTGTTGATGACGGCGCTGGCCACCTCAGCCCGGGCCAAGCAGGAAGTGATCATTTTTCACGCCGGCAGTCTCACCGTGCCTTTCGCCGAGGTGGAAAAGCGCTTCGAGGCGCTGCACCCGGACATCGACGTGCTGCGCGAAGCCGGCGGCAGCACCAAGATGGCGCGCATGATCAGCGCGCTGGGCAAGCCGGCGGACATCATGGCCTCGGCCGATTACACGGTGATCGACAAGAGCTTGATCCCGGACTACGCCGACTGGAACATCCTCTTTGCCGGCAACCAGCTCGTGCTCTGCTACACGGATCAGAGCAAGTACGCCGATGAAGTGAACGCCGGCAACTGGTTCGAGATCCTGGCCCGTCCCGGCGTGGTCTGGGGCCACAGTGATCCCAACCTCGACCCCTGCGGCTACCGGGCCCTGATGGTGCTTCAACTGGCGGAGAAGTTCCACAACCAGCCCGGCCTCTACGACCGGCTCATCGCCAATCGGCCCGAAGCCAACGTGCGGCCCAAGTCGGTGGAGCTGGTCTCGCTGATGAAAACCGGCCACATGGACTACGCGTGGGAATACCTCTCGGTGGCGAAGCAGCACGGGCTCCAGTACGTCACCCTGGACGACCATATCAACCTGGGCAACTACAAGTTCGACAACTTCTACGCCCTGGCCAAGGTGAAGGTGACCGGCAAGAAACCCGGCACCTGGATTACCCGCACCGGCCAGTCGTGCACCTACGGGCTGACCCTGGTCAAGACCGCCCCCAACCGCGACGGCGCAGTGCTGTTTCTCGAGTACCTGCTGGATCCGGAGCAGGGGTTGAAGATTCTCGAAGAGATGGGCCAGCCGGCCATTTCCCCGAGCCAGGCGGTTTCCGATGAGGTCCGCCGGCGCCTGCCGGGCAAACTGCCGGCGTTGACGGGGGTCAAACAATAAAGCCGCCGGGGCGGGGGTGAAACCCACCCCTGCCACGCCAACCTGCAAGCAGAAATCCGCAACCCATGCGCCGTCTCGATCCTTTTCATGCCGTGGCCGCCGCCTGCACCCTCCTGGTGGTCGCCTTCATCGTGGTGCCCCTGGTGGAGATGATCCGTCAGCCCACGGCGGCCGATCTGAAGGCCAGCATCCTGGACGCCGACGTGCGCCGGGCCATCTGGCTGTCGATATCGACCTCGGGAAGCGCGGCGCTCATTTCCTTCATTTTCGGCACCCCCTTCGCCTACCTCTTGGCCCGGCGCGATTTTCCCGGCAAGCGCCTCGTGGAGAGCATCGTGGACCTGCCCATCATGATTCCCCACCCGGTGATCGGCATCGCCATCCTCAGCCTGGCCGGCCGCCAGCACTGGATCGGGCGCCTGGCCGCCGATCTGGGGGTGCGGGTGATGGGCTCGGTGACCGGGATCGTCATCGTGCTGACCTTCGTGGGCCTGCCGTTTTACATCAACACGGTGAAAAACGGCATCGAGGCGATTCCCCAAAGACTGGAAAACGTTTCGCGCAGCCTCGGGGCCACCGCTTTCGGCACCTTCTGGCGGGTGACCTTTCCCCTGGCCTGGCGCAGCGTCGTCGTGGGCATGATCCTTTGTACGGCCCGGGCCGTAAGCGAGTTCGGCGCCGTGGTGATCGTGGCCTACCACCCGATGATCGCGCCGGTGATGATCTACGAGCGCTTTACCGCCTACGGGCTGCGCTACAGCCAGCCGGTGGCGGTATGGCTCATCGGGGTCTGCCTCGTGCTGTTTTTCCTGTTGCGCTGGCTCAACCCGCCGGCCGGGCGGACACGGGCATGATCCGGGTCGAGAACCTTTCCGTCCGACTGCCGGGGTTTGCCCTCGACGGCGTTTCCTTCCGCGTTGCGCCGGGAGAGTTTTTCACCATCCTCGGCCCCACCGGGGCCGGCAAGACCTTGATCCTGGAATCCATCGCCGGCATGGTGCCCATCGACGGCGGTCGGATCCGCATCGACGGCCGGGATGTCACCGAGCTGCCGCCCGAGCGCCGCGGCATCGGGATCGTCTACCAGGACCACGCCCTTTTTCCCCACCTTTCGGTATCCCGAAACATCCGCTACGGGCTGCGCTATCGGGCCAAGGCCGCCGAAGGAGACGACAGGCTGCAGCACCTGGTCGAACGGTTGGGGCTTAAACCCTTGCTGAATCGGGGGGTAAGCCACCTCAGCGGCGGAGAGCGCCAGCGCGTGGCCCTGGCCCGGGCCCTGGTGGTGGCGCCGAAGATTCTACTGCTGGACGAACCGCTGTCCGCCCTGGATCCCAACTTTCGGGAAGAAATCCGGGACCTGCTCAAAAGCCTGCACCGGGAGACGGGAATCACTGTGCTGATGGTGACCCACGATTTTGCCGAGGCCCACTTCCTGGCGGCGCGCACGGCGGTGATCATCGCCGGGCGCATCGAACAGGTGGGGTCGGTGGCCGAGGTCTTCAACCGGCCCGTCTCGCCGGCGGTGGCCGCCTTCGTCGGCATGAAAAACATCTTCGAGGCCCGTTTCGAAGGCGACACGGCCCGGACCGGCCCCCTGACCATGGCCCTGGCCCGTTCGGTCCCCCCCGGCAGCCGTTTCGTGGCCGTGCGCCCCGAAGACGTGCAGTTGGACGCCGATGCGCCCGGCGCGGCGAACAACTATTTCGCCGGACAGGTGACGCGCCTTGATCACCAGGGGGTGTTCTGCGAGGTCAGGGTGAGCTGCGAGGGGATGGTCTGGCAGACCATCGTGCCCACCGGCCGCCTCATGCAACAGGGCCTGAGCGAGGGCGACACCGTCCGCCTCCACGTCCCCCCGGGGAAAATCCACGTCATGTGATCCGCAATATGGTTACCCGCGGCTGCCGGGCTTCAGCGAGGCATGCCCCGTGCCCGCCGGCGGGCGTTTATGTCTTCCATGGCGCGCTTGAGACCATCGAGGCAACAATTTGTAAAAAATCCTTTATAGAACTGTGTGAAGTTATAGAATCAAGGGAAGCGAAACCTTCCTGACCATGAAATCGAGGGGAAACTGGCTGTGCCTGCCGGGCGAGGTGGCCGCTTCCAACAGGGGGACGGGCGCTCGGGTTCCTGAGCCGGAAGCCGGCCTTTTGGGAGGAATCCACCATGAAAGCCGTTGACTTCATTGAGATGGAAGAACAGTTCGGCGCCCACAACTACAAGCCCCTGGACGTGGTGCTCACCCGCGGCGAGCGCGTCTGGGTGTGGGACGTGGAGGGCCGTCGTTACATGGACTGCCTGTCGGCTTACAGCGCGGTCAACCAGGGCCACTGTCACCCGGTGATCCGCCAGGCCATGATGGACCAGGCCGCCCGGCTCACCCTCACTTCCCGGGCCTTTCGCAACGACCAGCTCGGGCTGCTCTACCGGGAGCTGTGCCAGCTGACCCGCTCTCACAAGGTGCTGCCCATGAACAGCGGCGCCGAGGCGGTGGAAAGCGCCATCAAGACGGTGCGCAAGTGGGGATATCAGCACAAGGGGGTCCCCGAGGACCGGGCCGAGATCATCGTTTGCGCCAACAATTTCCACGGCCGCACCATCACCATCGTCAGCTTCAGCACCGACCCGGCGGCCCGCGGCGGCTTCGGCCCCTTCACCCCCGGCTTCAAGATCATTCCCTTCGGCGACGCGGCGGCCCTGGAAGACGCCATCACCGACCGCACGGTGGCCTTCCTGGTGGAACCGATCCAGGGCGAGGCCGGCGTGATCATTCCGCCGGAAGGCTACCTGCGCCAGGTGCGCGAGATCTGCACCCGCCGCAACGTGATCCTCATCCTGGATGAAATCCAGACCGGTCTCGGTCGTACCGGCAAGATCCTCGCCGAGGAGCACGAGGGCATCGAGGCGGACCTGACGCTGATCGGCAAGGCTCTTTCGGGCGGCTTCTACCCGGTGTCCGCCGTTTTGTCCAACTCCGAGGTGATGGAGGTACTCAAGCCCGGCGAACACGGTTCCACCTTCGGCGGTAACCCCCTGGCCTGCGCCGTGGCCCGCACCGCCCTGCGGGTGCTGGTGGAGGAGGGTATGGTGGCAAACGCCGCCGAGATGGGGGCTCGTTTCCTCGACGGCTTGCGCCGGATCGACAATCCGCTGATCAAGGAGGTCCGCGGCCGGGGATTGATGCTGGCCGTGGAGTTTTTCCCCGAGGCCGGCGGCGCCCGCCCGTATTGCCTTGCCCTGAAGGACCGCGGCCTGCTGTGCAAGGATACCCACACCGATACGATCCGTCTCGCCCCGCCTCTCGTCATCACCCGGCAAGAGGTCGACTGGGCCTTGGAGCAAATCGCCGCCGTTTTGGCCGCGCCTCCTTCCTGAGGCGCCCGCCAAAAACGGGCCGGCCCGTTGAGCATAAACCGTTAGTCAGTGTCCGTCCATAAATGGCCTTTTTGTCCAATCTCTGTGTTCTGCTCAAAAAATAATCCTCGGAATATCAACCATATGCCTGCGGTTATTTTTTTTCGCAGGCCTTGATCTTGAACAAAAATTCTCATTTCTGGATGGACACTAGTCAGGGGTGCGGTTTTTTGCGTCCGCTGAATTTAAATGCCGGCATAAGTATTCGACTACCTCCCGATCCAGCGGAAATTGGCCAGGCCGGTTCCGGGGCATTGCCCGTTCTTTGGATAGTTCCTCGCGCGGCACGATCACGCGCAGTCCGAAGGGAGTGCGCACCTCGACAGCGTTATCGTCCGCCACCACGTGAGACCCGTCCAACTTCAGGGCGGCAGTGCCTGAATTGATGATCAATTTGCGGTTGGCGAGGCGGTCCTCTCGGGAGGGCGCACAGACGCTGCGGCAAAACCCGCATACGGTGTAGTAAAACCAGTCGGGATCAAAGACCGCCTGCCGATAGTCGTTAAAACTGTTATCGGCGGCCTGCATCTGGGGGTCCGCCTTCTGAAGGCGGATGCACAGCGAATCAAATTCTTGCTTGTCTTCGGGCAGCGGACGGCCAAGACGGTAGGGACTCCAGTTCGACCAGGTTCCGGAGGACGCCAAGCCCTCGTAGCCGGTGCAGCCGATCCAGCAGCAGGGGTTGGGCCGCTTGCGGGATATGGTTTCCGTTACGCCGGCGACCGTGACTTGGGTCGAAGCCTTGGGGTGAATCATTCCAACGGGGCAGACCAGGCTGCACATTTTGCACCCGTCGCAGGGATGCGCTTCATCCGGCATGGGGGTGTCAGGCGTCAAGGCGGCGGAGGTTAAAACGCTCCCTAGCTCAACCAGCGCGCCGTAATCCCTGGTGAGCAGATTGCCGCTCCAGCCCAGGCGCCCGATCCCGGCGGCAAGGGCCGCATAACGGTGTGAAAAAGCAGGATGAAACTCGGTCATTTCTGTTACATCGGTGACGCCTTTCTCGGGCCGATAGTTGTTGTTGAGGTCAACGTTGACGGCTTCATATCCTTCCGTTCGTAGTTGTTCGGCAAGCCTGTCGCCGATCGTATAAAGGGTCTGCGCGATGGTTTTTCGGTTTTCGCAATGAGGCCGCCAACTTTTTTTGCTGATGAAGTCCTGAACAATATTCCTGTCAAGGGAGAGCGCAAAAGAAACAACCGAGTTTGCAGATGGCAGAAGGTAGCGCGGATCGGCGGAGGGCGGCCCGTCTGCCAGGAGGGCTGTGGTGGTGATGCCGACCAAATCGGCCCCCAGACGCAAGGCCAGGGATTTTATCTTCGCTTCAATGGAATCCATGTTGACCTTTCATGAAAATGCCATCCCCCAGCGCGCAAAACCGGCGCCAATGGAGGGCAGCGGAATTGCCGGCCCGGGTTGATGCGGTTGATGAACATTCATGCCTCCCGCAAAACCGCTTGGATTTTTTCGGCAATGTCGCGAAGCGTGAACGGTTTCTGGATAAAGGGTGTGCCCGGATCGAGAACGCCTTGGTGGACGACGGCGTTGTCCGTGTAGCCGGACATGTACAGCACC
>Ga0190344_1000327_pt1 | contig 25373 bp, 20 predicted proteins | sample 48721323_MG_FD_161662 | JGI IMG/M metagenome (GOLD analysis project Ga0190344, IMG submission 161662) | Hydrothermal vent microbial mat bacterial communities from Southern Trench, Guaymas Basin, Mexico - 4872-13-2-3_MG | ecosystem: Environmental > Aquatic > Marine > Hydrothermal vents >... | reverse complement strand
TCAAAAAGTTTGTTCCCATCTTGAGTATACAAGCCTTGTCCACCCAATTTGACATGCGTCTTCGCCAGTCAAAAAACCTAAGTTGTACTTACTTCTTGCAGTTGATGGCCCACAAATCCGGTTATTAACCTATTAATGCTAAGGGTTTAATCTAGGCGCTAAAGCGCCTACTACAAGCTTATTCATAAGTTGTACTTACTTCTTGCAGTTGATGGCCCACAAATCCGGTTATTAACCTATTAATGCTAAGGGTTTAATCTAGGCGCTAAAGCCAATGCCATTAAGTTAAGCTTTTCGGTGAGGGCAACCATAAAGGATTGCCCCTACGCGACATGACGGTTTGTAGGGGCAATCCCTTGTGGTTGCCCTTAACTTAATGGCATTGAGGCGCTAAAGCGCCTACTACAAGCTTATTCATTTTTAAGAAATCCGATTTTTTTTAAAAATCGGATTTCTAACATAAATAAAAAACACCATAGCAATGGCAAAGGAACAACATAAAAACGCAGAATTTTTGTTTAAGAGAGAACCCCATCCTGAGGTTCGACAGTCTATTGAAAGCGGAAAAGTCATTGTCTGGAATAAGGAGTAAATGAAAATGGCTTATTACTATTCACTACGAGGTTGGCTTGAAATTGAGCCAGAAAATTTTTTAAAGACACTCAAGACACTCAAATCGCTTCATAAGCAATACGAAAGTGATCCAAAATTGAGTTTATATGTGAAGGGTTGGTGTTGGAACGAAACCAATATCAATTGGACACGTTACTTGTTTTACGGTGCTGATGTGACCGAAGAGGGCCTTAAGTTTTTTAAGAACATGCTTTCTTATATTGCAAAAAGTGGATTAAATCTGTCTGGTTATTTTCATGCACAAGGGGAAGATGGTGAAAAAAATTATGTTTACAAAATGATTGATGATGGTGTGTCTCTTGAAGAATCTGTTCATAATTTGAAAGTCACTTGATCAAGTTAGCGTAAAATTTGCGCTTTATTAATTCGCTTGCCAGGGGCGATGCCCCTGGCTTTATTAATTCGCCCCGTTGGGGCTGGGGTGTTAAATTTTAGCGATTTTCGGTGATTTTTTTCACTCTATATTTAAGGCACCTTTTTGCAACCACACGGAACAAAACTAGGGTGAAAAATTTTGGCAACAGATTTAACACCCTAGTACCGCAAACCGGAAATAAATAGGATTATTCTAAATCCGCCAAGTTTTGAAAATTGGTCTGGTTTCATGGTGTGAATAATCGGATTCATTTGTGGTGCATGGTACTAGGCTACATCCCAAGTTGAAATCGAATCGCTTTCCGAATCTCTTGACGTAAGTGTGCATCAAATAATTCACCAAAGTCTCTTTCTAAACGGCTTTTATCCAAAGTACGAATCTGGTAGCACAAAGCAATAGAGTCTACCCTTAAACCCACTACAACATTGGCTGGCAATAAAACTTCATTAGGGTAAATGACAGTTGAATGAGACTTTTTAGAAGTTAATGGAATAACATTAATCACGGGTAATAATTGATTGATTTCTTCTCGGCTGATAACCAGCACTGGGCGTTTACCCGCTTGCTCCGAGCCTTGAATTGGCTCAAGTGAGGCAAGAAAAATGTACCATTGATAGGTCATTTTAAGGCCTCCCACCACTGTGCATCAACTTCGGCAAAATCCGACATCACTTCGTTTAAATCAGCCATGAAACGCGCATCACTTGGTGCTTGTGCCATCAGTTTGAGTTTATCGGCATAGCGAAGAGCGAAGCTACGTTGTTCGATCATGGGTTCTACTAATTGATATTCTTCTAACGGTAAAATAATAGCAATCGGATAACCGGTGGTATCTGTGAGAAATTGACGTTTAAGCAAAGCCATTTTTTTTAACCTCTATAGTTTTGATGAAGCAATCAGTTAGAACGATTGAGAGGATAAACCGTTTGATTCAAAATGCTGCACCGCTATCAACGAGAAAAGGCTTACTTGTCTGAATCAGAAACGCAGTAATTCGCTACGCGATATCATTTGATAATTATACTCAACGTGGTCATAACTTGGATTTTTATGACGGGTTAATATATAAGGCGTATTATTAAAGCCAGGTAGCCAGGGGCGGTGCCCTCAATGCCATTAAGTTAAGGGCAACCACAAGGGATTGCCCCTACAAACCGTCATGTCGCGTAGGGGCAATCCTTTATGGTTGCCCTCACCGAAAAGCTTAACTTAATGGCATTGGGGCGGTGCCCTGGCTATATTAATCTCTCCCCTGTTGGGGCTGGGGGCTGAAAACTAATTAGCCAATTATGCTAAAATAATAAAAACACAGACTATTATCAGTAACCACCCTGTAATGTCAAGGAATAAATCGTACCTCTTTCCCTTTTTGAGTTCTTTTTTCAGCTTTTGTTCCGTCAAATGGTTGATAACTTTATTAGGTTGATCCACGAATTTAAAAAATTCCGCTTGAAGCGGTAATGGATTTTCAAACAGGGTGAGTTTGTCGAGGTGGGATAATTTGTAACATTCAATCGGCAGTTCTATCAGTTGATTATCGCTCAGGTAGAGTCGCTTGAGGTTTGACAAGTTGGAAATTTCTGGCGGCAAAGCCGTTAGTCGATTGTTGCTGAGGTATAACATTTCAAGGTTAGACAATTTGCCAATCTGACGCGGCAACTTTGTCAGTTGATTGTCATTGAGAATTAATACCCGAAGTTGGGGTAATTTTGAGATTTTAGCCGGCAACACAGTCAGTTGATTGCCGTCGAGATAGAGTGCTTCAAGGTGAGACAATTTGGAGATTTGAGACGGCAAAGTCGCTAATTGATTGTTACTCAGATATAAGAATTTTAGGTTAGGCAATTGACAGATTGCCGGGGGAAACTCGGTTAATTGATTGCCGCTGAGGTATAGCACTTTGAGCTTGGACAGTTTGGCAATTTGCGGTGCTAAAGTCGTTAATTGATTGCCGCTGAGTCCTAACTCTTCAAGGTGATCTAATTCAAATAGCTCAGGTGGTAAGGTAGTAAGCTCCTGATTAAAGAAATGAAGAACTGTTACCTTGTCTTGGGCCGCTTGTTCAATAGCTTCAAGTAATTCTTGGTTATCCATATAAAAAACCGTTTTGGTTATACACACGGACAGAGAGAGCTCCAGGGGCTCCAGGGGCGTTGCCCCTGGCTTTAATAATACGCCCCTTCAGGGCTAATAGAAATTCTAAAGTCAGCCCCAACGGGGCGACATTAATATAGCCAGGGGCAACGCCCCTGGAAACAACACCTTACGCAGGCTGTTTGCGTAGCAAGTAATTCAATATCGGCGGTGTCAGCAACGTGGTTAAAATCACCATGATGATGATTACCGAAAACATTTCTTCAGTCACCACCCCAAGCTGCTTGCCTATCATGGCAAAAATCAGCCCGACTTCGCCGCGGGGTGCCATTCCCCAGCCGACGATATATTTATTAACCGGCCCTGCCACCACGCCGGCAACCAATTTGCCGATAAATGCCACAACCGTAATCGCCAAAGCAATGCCTAATACGGTCGGATCAAATAACGTTTCCAAATCGACTTGCATTCCAACGAATATGAAAAACAGCGGCACCAAAAAATGTCCCAAAGGGGCCACCAATTCGTCCAGATGATGGGCCGTATTATGGCTCAAAACGCTTTTCACGTTTTGCTGGGTTTCGTTGTCGGCGTTTTTCACCGCTTCTTCTATTTCTTTATTAATAGTGGGTTTTTCAAAATCTTCAAAGTAAACCTGCTCTAGCATTAAGCCCGCCGCAAAAGCACCCACGATGGGAGCAAGCCCTGCCAAATAAGCAAGATAAGCGAAAATAAGGCAAAAGCTGATGGCAATGGTAAACATCATGCCCGTGCCGGCATGAATACGAGAAAATCCTTTTCCTATCCAAGGTGCCAGCCATCGTCCTAAAAAGATGGCTCCGACGAGAAACAACAGGGCTTTTAATGTTATCAAGCCTATTGAGCCGATACTGACAGCGCCAGTGGTAACAATCGCAGAAACGACGGCCAAAATAATCAAGCCCATCACATCATCAATCACGGCTGCGCCCAACACAATTTGGGCTTCCCGCGTTTGCAGTTTGCCCAAATCACGAAAGACGCGCCCGGTGATGCCAACGGAGGTTGCCGTGAGGGTTGCCCCTAAAAATAAATAGGCATTTGAGGAAAGGCCCGGCATCAGCCAGGGGCCTACCACGTAAGTGCCCAGTACGAAAGGCGCTATGACACCAATAACGGCAACCCAAAAGGCTCGCCACCCCACTTTACGCATTTCGTCGATTTTGGACTCTAATCCAATTTGAAAGAGTAGAATAACGACACCTAATTCGGCAAGAAATTCAATGACTTTGTCGTGCTTAACTGACTCGAATACGCCTATGCCGACGAGGACAAGATTTCCCAATATAACGCCCATCACCAATTCGCCCAGCACTGCTGGCTGCCCCCATCTTTCAATCAAACTGGAAGCTTTTGCCAGCAAGAGCAGAACGGCGATCCATAAAAAACCAATTGCTATTTTTCCGCTACCGCCGCTGGCGTACGCCAATGGTGCAAGTAGCAGTGAGAGAAATACAACCCATCTCCATTGAAAACGGCTGTGAGGGTGACGGCGTTTGGTTAACGTCATTTACAATCTCCTAAAATAAATAAATGTGAAAATTCCAAAGCTGAAGCTTTGGACTCAAAATTCCAAATTGGAGTCCAAATTGGAGTCCAAACCTTTAGGTTTGGACAAATAATATCTGATCAATCAAATCACATAAACAGTGAATCACTAATAAGTGAACTTCCTGAATACGTGCTGTTGATTTGCTGGGCACACGAATTTCTACATCTGATTCCTTTAGTTGACGCGCTACTTTACCACCTTCTCGCCCAGTCAGCGAGACGATTAGCATGTTTTGGGCATGTGCCGCTTCAATCGCTTTGAGGACATTAGCCGAATTACCACTGGTACTGATTGCCAGCAACACATCGCCAGCTTTCCCTAACGCATTAATTTGCCTAGAAAAGATATTTTCAAACGCATAGTCATTAGCAATCGAAGTCAAAGCGGAAGAGTCGGTGGTTAAGGCGATGGCAGATAGTGCTCGCCGTTCTTTTTCAAAACGATTAATCATTTCTGAGGAAAAATGCTGAGCTTGTTCTGCTGAACCGCCGTTACCACAACTGAGAATTGTACGCTGTTGCTGTAAACACCTCGCCATCACCTGCCCCGCGCGGACAATAGGGGGCGCTAAACTGGGCATGGCTTGGATTTGAAGTTCGATACTCGCGGAAAAGTGCTGACTAACGCGACTTACTAAATCCATGCTTGATTCCTTATTTTTGGGAATGGGTAATGGGTAATTGGCAATGGGTAATTGGTAATGACTTAGACATGCGAATTAAAAATGAAAAATGAAAAATGAAGAATGAAAAATGAACAAAGACTTATACCGCTTAAGTATTTATTTTTAAAAACAATCGCGTCGGCAAAAGTTTCGCAGAGCGAATTTTGCCGACGCGTTTAAACATTAATCATTAATCATTAATCATTAATCATTAATCATTAATCATTAATCATTAATCATTAACCATTAAATTTCCCACTGCCAAGCATGGGCGATGATGGTTGCTAAGTCGGCGTACTGAAGTTGCCAGCCTAACATGGTTTGCGCCAATTTTGAATTGGCAACTAAGCGAGCCGGATCACCCGCACGTCGTTTTCCCATAACAACAGGGATGGGTTGTTCAGTGACTTCTCTAGCAACATCAATGACTTGTTTGACTGAGAAACCGGCCCCATTGCCGAGATTGTATGCGGCACTCTCCGCCCCGCCCAACAATTGTTCTAGGGCTAATAAATGTGCCTGACATAAATCATTGATATGTATATAATCGCGAATACAAGTGCCGTCGGGAGTATCGTAGTCTTGCCCATAAACGGTGATAGATTCACGCCGTTTTGAGGCCGCTTGTAAAACCAACGGAATCAGGTGCGTTTCAGGAACATGGCGCTCACCGAGTTCTCCATCGGGATCAGCCCCTGCCGCGTTAAAATAGCGCAAGCAGACTGATTTTAACCCATAAGCGCGATCATAATCAGCTAATATTTGCTCAATCATCCATTTAGTTAAGCCGTAAGGATTAATCGGGTGCTTTGGATGTTGCTCATCAAGGGGTACGTATTGAGGTTCACCGAAAATAGCGGCCGTAGAGGAAAAAATAAAGGCCTTCACTTGGTGAGCTACCATCGCATCCAGTAAATTTAAGGTAGCGGCAACATTATTTTGATAATACTTGCCGGGGTTTTGCACCGATTCACCGACTTGTATAAATGAGGCAAAGTGCATTACGCCGTCAAACGCATAGCCAGCAAAAAGGCGATCTAATCCTTGACTATCAGCAGTATCGCCAAACACAAAATCGCCACCTAAGACGGCATCTCGATATCCGCCGGAGAGATTGTCCAATGTAACGACATGATAACCGGCAGCAAGCAGCATTTTAACCATCTGAGAACCGATATAGCCGGCACCACCAACGACAAGAATGGTTTTCATAGTAATTGGGAATGGGGAATTGGTAATTGGTAATTATGGTGGGAGGATTGGAAGATATAGTCGGCTCAAAAATATTGATAACTATTGATATTGGTTGGACATTATCTAAAAAAACTTTACATTTTGTTATTTTTAAAGTTACATAAGGTTGTTTGAGGTGGTTAGCCTTCTTTGTAAAAAAAATGGACTCTCAAGCATTAGGGATGCCGCTGAAAATAATATACGCAAATCGATCCGGCGTTTTTTCAAAAGACTTGGTGTCTCAAAACGATTATTGCGTAAGTTATTTGTTGCCACGTCCCTTAATGTTACCCTAAGCTTTCATTAGGCGAGGGGATAATGGGTTGATTGCTCCCTTATTCATAATTGTTGAAAGACATACTCCCGGAAAGTATGTATATCAATAGTTATCAATAGAATTGCTATCTGGTGCAGCGTCTAGCACAAAATTTCTTAGTTACCTCTAACCACTCTTGCCTAATTTGAGTAACAAATTTAGATTAAAAAAGGCTTGACATTTTTTTTTAAGTCTATAGCAATTATTTATTGAAATTTACGATTAACCATTAAACAACGACAAAACCTAAAAATGAAAAAAGCTAAAAAGGTTACTAGAATAGCGTACAGTGAAGATATTAATCAAGCTAAATATGATGCGCTAAATGAAATTGCCAAACGGTGCGGAACAATTCGCACAGAAATTTGGCGAAGTTATGGTTCTATTGGTGGGCTTGGTGCTAAGTTCCGTCCGGTACGTGATGGGTGGATTGCTGAGGGACTTATAAAAAACTTACCGCAAAGAATATGGCGAGCCACGTTATCTGATAGTCTGGATGATATAAAAGCTAACCGCGAAGCCGCAAAAGGAAAAGTCGTTCGTCATATTTTTAGAAATATTGATGATAAGGATAAGCGTAAAGAGTTATTAAAAAAATTAAAAAATGATTCTGTTTGGATTAATGACTCGTATTTGCGCCGATTAATGCGTCAGTATTGGAAACATGGTAAAAATCACACTTTTAATCAAATTGTCTTGGAACCTGGCAGCTATAAGTGTTTTTCGCATAATGGGAAAAATTATATTGAAGTCATTAGCTTAAAAAGAGGATCGCGCATTGCGATTCCTGTCGGAACCAATTATTCCATAACCGGACAAATTAGGTTAATTCTGCGCGAAGGTCAAGTTGAAATTCATTACGCGATAGATAACAGCGGTGAGAGAGCTTGCGGTACTATCGAACTTGGTATCGATAAAGGCTATACAGAAGCTTTTGTTGATTCTGAAGGTGAGTTTTATGGTAAAGGTTTGGGCGAAGTTTTATCAAAAGAATCCGATTCGTTGAAAAAAAAATACCAAAGGCGCAATAAGATCAAAGCCGTTTTGGAGAAACTTGAACAAAAAAATCCAAAAAAAGCTCAAAATATTAGAAAGAATAACTTAGGAAGAAAGAAACTTAACAGACGATCACGACGACATCAAGCTAAGGTAAAAACGATTGTTTTTACTGCAGTTAATCAAGTTGTTAATAAAGCAAAAACAGTCGTTTGTGAAGACTTAACAAAAACATTTAAATCAAAAAATTATGGTAAAAATGCTAATCGCCGTTTGAGCGGTTGGGTAAAAGGTTTAATGGCAGATGCCATTGAAATAGTAGCTTCCCGTAGAGGTTCTACGGTAGTTATGGTCAATGCAGCATATACTTCTCAAGCGTGTTCACAGTGCGGATGCCTCGGCAAACGTACTGGGAATAAGTTTCACTGTACATCCGGGTGCAGGGCAGTTATGCAAGCTGACCATAATGCAGCGGTTAATATTCTAGCAAGGTTATACGATAAGGAGTTACATCGTTGGCTTCCCCACTTGATGGTCAAGCAGATTTTGCTAGAGCGTTGCCGCCGACCGGCTGAGACAGCCCAGCCTGTGGTCTAGTTGCAGCTTCGGCTATCAACAGACAGTGAATTATCTTGATTCTTGAACTTATTTACCTACCACTTATTTACCTACCTTTTTGATTAGAGGTGAGCAAGTATAACTAAGAAAAAAGAAGCTGATAGTACTTTAGGAATAAACGGATTTTTTCTAGCCTGATCTCTAGTTTCCGTACAACTTCTTTTATAAATAAATTGTCATGATTTCGCCACCCCCTTTTCTTAAAATCCGTTTCGGAAAGCGTATCCGTTGTACTATGCCTTATCTCTGTGCAAACCTCCGAGTAATGCTATTACTCGGAGGTTTTCATTCTTTTAGAAATAAATCGTCATGATTTCGCCACCCCTTTTCTTAAAATCCGTTTCGGAAAGCGTATCCGTTGTACTATGCCTTATCTCTATGCAAACCTCGGAGGTTTTCAACTTCTTTAGGACTTACGCATTGACAGATGAAAATATTTATGATTTATTATTTTAAATACAAGGAATTAAAAATTTTGTTTTTGGGCAATTTTCATCAATTTAGCCATTGGTAAAATATTCATAACTCATTGACATTAATAGTGAATACAAAAATTTTAGTTTGTCAATGCGTAAGTTCTATTCTTTTAGGAATAAACGGATTTTTTCTCTAATTATCTCTATGCAAACCTCCGAGGTTTTCATTCCCTAATGTTTAACTAAACTCGGCATTGGCATGTCAGTGAGGATGTCGTCTAAGTCGGAAAGGCGGCTGTAAAGCACCTCAAAACCCGGCCGCCAACCGTTTTGTGGCAACGCGTCGCTACTCACCGGTTGCAATCTCAGCATCAATTCCTCTTGATAACGCTGCTGTGCTTCAAAAATTTGTTGGGCTGTCAAACTCTTGTTTGAAAATTTCATGATACTTATCACTCCTTAGAAAGAATAGTCGTTACTACTCAGCCTTAGGAGCATATTTTAAAAGTCCAAGAATCAATCACCTATAAAATAGTGTATTGCTTATAAAACAATGAGTTAAGTTGATTTTAAAACACGCTCTAAGATAAATCTCAAGGCTGAAAGCTAAAGGCGACTAGAGCCGCCTGTCCGAATTAGCAGGCTTTAGTCTGCTTAAGCTTTTAGCCATGAGCTTTAGCGCTTGGCTGCGACTAGAGCCGCCTGTCCGAATTAGCAGGCTTTAGCCTGCTTAAGCTTTTAGCCATGAGCTTTAGCGCTTGGCTAATTCTTGGCTAACGAAAGGCTGAGTAGTCACGAATAGTTATTTATAATAAACCTTGGTTTATTTTCACTTGATGACGATAGCCATTAATGTGGACAGCATAATGGCATCTCAATTCCAGCAATAAATATACCTGTTCTTATCAGTGAACAGTGATCAGTGAACAGTGATCAGTGACTTTGCACGGCTAATACCAATTTTTAGTTGAAATTCATGTTATGGTTTTCTGTCTTATGGCGTAAGTTGTGACTTATGGTGCCTATTTATAAAATGTATTTCAATCCTTTCATTGGTATAAAAACTGAAACGAAGTCATTCGCTGTGCGAGATCACCAAAAACGCCTCTCCCAACAGCCTCTCCAGAAGGGACTTGCCACGCGCTCTTATTTTTCTCTTGAGCTACTCTATGCACATATATGATTTTTATATATTTACGCGCTTTTGGTGGGCAAGCGGTACGATTTTTGGTAGTTTTTAAGTTTTGCAGTCCGCTTGCCCACCCTACTGATCATTGATAACTGAAAAACGGAATGTTTCACTTTACCACGCTCCCACCCCTAAGTCTCTACATCCATATCCCTTGGTGTGTCCGCAAGTGTCCTTACTGCGATTTTAATTCGCATCAAATACGTGGCGACATCCCAGAAAATGATTATGTTGCCGCTTTACTTGCCGACTTAGAGCAAGACTTGCCTAGAGTCTGGGGGCGCATTGTCCGCAGTATTTTCATCGGCGGTGGCACACCCAGCGTGTTGTCACCGGAGGCTATTTATAATTTATTGTCGGGTATACGGGCGCGACTCTCCGTCACAGCAGATGCCGAGATTACTTTAGAAGCCAATCCGGGCACGGTAGACAGCGCACGTTTTCAAGGATTTCGTGAGGCCGGTATTAATCGCTTATCGTTGGGCATACAAAGTTTTAATGACACGGCCCTACAACGTTTAGGCCGCATTCATGGACGCATTGAGGCGATATTAACCTCCGAAGCGGCCCTACAAGCGGGATTTAACAATATCAATTTGGACTTAATGTTTGGTTTGCCGACGCAAACCGTCGATGCCGCGCTAGAAGATTTACGCACGGCTATCGCATTTCAGCCTTCCCATCTTTCTTGGTATCAATTGACGATTGAACCCAATACCCGCTTTTATCATCAGCCGCCACGCTTACCCGACGATGATTTAGTCTGGGAAATACAGACAGCAGGGCAAACCTATTTAGCCGAACAAGGCTATCCTCAATATGAAATCTCTGCCTACGCAAAACCTGGGTATTGGTGTCAGCATAATCTGAATTATTGGAAATTTGGCGATTACTTGGGCATAGGTGCCGGCGCACACGGCAAAATCAGTGATGCCGCCCTTGGCACAATTACTCGCTTATCCAAGCAACCTCATCCGCACGCCTATCTACAGTCGGCCCATAGCACTGCCGTGATAGCCAATTGCACAACGCTCACGGTTGAACAGGTGAGTCTGGAATTTATGATGAATGCTTTGCGTTTATTTGAAGGCTTTACGAATCAAGAACTTACAGAAAATACCGGCCTCAGTATGGCTAGGATAGAAAAACCGGTGCTTGAGGCCTGTGCGCGAGGGTGGTTAGTCAAAGAATTTTTGCCCGACTCAACTGAAAAAGAGTTTTTGGCAGTGCAGCGCATTCGCGCTACTGATACTGGGATGCGTTTTTTGAATGACGTGTTGGATTTGTTTGTGTGAGCCACAAGAGGTTTTTAAAACCCTGCAAGTCTTTAATTCGCCTTTAAGTACCCATGCAAATTTTTTCTAGGAGCGATGCAAAAACTTTAGCCGAAATAACTGTTTTTGTTAGGTTTATGTTTTTTAAAATACCTGCGCTTGGACTGAGCAAAAAAAAATTTTGCAAAAGGCTTGCTTTTTTTTCCCAACCTCTTTAGAATACGCATCCTCTTTTCACGGGCCGTTAGCTCAGTTGGTAGAGCATCGGACTTTTAATCCGGTTGTCGTGCGTTCGATTCGCACACGGCCCACAACCATTATAATACGCATCCGCTTTTCATGGGCCGTTAGCTCAGTTGGTAGAGCATCGGACTTTTAATCCGGTTGTCGTGCGTTCGATTCGCACACGGCCCACAACCACTATTACTATTCTCACTGCATACACACGCCAGTCACACAACATGCCAGTGTTGACCAACTCTCCTCTCTTTTCCCTCAAATTCAATCCCACGTCCGCCCAAAAAATGGGTAATGGTAATGATGGCTCCAACTAATCCTTCTTCATCCCATACCAATTACCAATTCCCATTTCCTTCTCGATCCATTTTCTTTCTTAGCATTTCCCAATTCCCAATTCTCCCACAATAATTTGGTTTGTTCTTTGTTTTAAAGCTTAAAAAAATAGCCCATAACAATGATCATTGATTAGAAAAAATGTCCGGTACACAGATATATTGTACTGAAAAAGATTCGTATAAGATAAATCTTTGTAGCGGAGAATTTATTTAAGTCATTGATTGTGGAAAACATTGATGGTCATTTCGACCAAAGACTTGAGGTTTCTGTTGAAAGCCCGGTTTTAAAATTGATTTGGTCAGCTTTCATCAAAAAACCAATGTTTTGTCGAACTGGCGGTTTTTTTTGAGGGCCATGTTGTGAAATTGTTGGCTGCCAAATTAACTTTAGCCGATAATTATTTAGTCCCCTTTAGGGGACTTAAGCTTTCAGACAACTGCTTTAGCTGTTGGCTGCCAAATTATTTTCTGACAATCTATAAGTGATTTTATAAGGTCGTACTCAGGTAAATCAAGATAAAAAAATAAGTTACAATAATCTTAGAAACGAACCATTGCCGGCCTTGGAGAAACAAAAAAATGTTGACCGAAGAACAACCGCCACCGCTCGTGCTAATCGTTGATGATGACATGTTTATGCGTGGTATGTTGAAAAACCTTCTCGAAAGACAGGGCTATCGCGTTGTGGTGGCAGCAGAGGGCGCGAAAGCAGTAGAAGAATTTCAACGCTCTCGGCCCGATTTAGTCTTAATGGATGCAGTGATGCCCGTCATGGATGGCTTTATGGCTTGTGCCGAATTAAAAAAATTAAAACTAGGTGCAGACGTGCCCGTCATTATGATCACCTCACTGGATGATGAAGCTTCGGTAGACAAAGCTTTTGAAGTTGGGGCGGTGGAATATATCACTAAACCGATACATTGGGCCGTGTTGCGTCACCGTGTAGAGGTTATTTTACAGGCACGGCGTACCGGGGCTGCTTTACGCCAAAGCGAAGCCCGCTTTCGTGGTATTTTTGAGCAAGCGGCAATGGGCATTGCCATAGTCGGTATGGACGGGCAACTGATTCACAGTAATCCCGCAACACAAAAAATGCTAGGGCTTTCTGAGGAGAATTTGCGCGGAAAATTGTTCCATCAATTTTTCCAGCCTTGTGATACAACGGTGGAAAAAGAATTTCACCAACAACTGTTAAACGGTTTCCGCCGTCATTATCAGATGGAAAAATACTTTTTCCGCCAAAATACGCCGAGGTTGTGGGCGCGTCTGACGACTTCGTTGGTGAGAGATACCAACGGCGCACCGCAGTTCTCTATTCAGATGATTGAAGATATCACTGAACGCAAACGCGCCGAAGCTTCGCTCCGTCTCGCTGCTAAAGTATTTGAAACCACCTCAGACAGCGTCATCATTACTGATGCACAAGGAAATATCGTCGATGTTAATCAAGCCTTTTTGCTCACCACTGGCTATAGCTATAAAGAAGTCTTGGACAAAAACCCGCGTTTTTTGCAATCAGGACATCATGATAAAGCTTTTTTTGAACAAATGTGGTCAACGGTGCGTGAAACGGGACGTTGGTGCAGTGAAATTTGGAACCGCCGCAAGGATGGAGAAATTTATTCGTTGTGGATGTCGATAAGCGCGATACGGGGTGAACATAATGAAGTGACTCATTATGTCGCGGTGTATTCAGACATCAATGCCCTCAAAAAAGATGAGCAACGTATGCGCAGGTTAACTCATTATGATGCTCTAACCGAATTACCCAATAAATTATTATTCCACGAATACTTAATTCGCGCTTGTCGTCAAGAAGAACGTTTGGCTTTGCTTATTGTGGATTTAGATGATTTTAAACAGATTAATGAGAATTATGGTTTTGACATTGGCGATAAAGTGCTTAAAGTTATTGCACAACGCTTCAGGCAGTGTATCCGTGAGGGCGATAGTGTGTCGCGCTTGGATAGCGATGAATTTGGTATTATTTTATCTCCTATACACCAAGATTATGATGTCCGCGTGATTAGTGACAAAATTTTTGCCAGTGTGACTCAGCCGGTGTTACTGGATGGGCAAGCGCCCCAAGTGGATTGCAATATTGGTATTTGTTTTTATCCTAACGAAGAAACAGCTTCTCAGGATAAGAGCGTAGAAATGCTCATCCAATCTGCGGATATGGCAGTGTGTGTCTTGCCAAAGAAGCCGGCAAAAATACTTACCATATGGGTTAAAAGCAACGACAGGGATTAGCTACGCTGAACTCCGTTTCGTTATAATAACGGATTGAAAAAAAACGCAACGCTTTTATAAAACGAAAAAATGCTGCGAATTAAGGGTTAAATTGAATCTTATAAATTAAAATTCTTCAACACAGAGACACGGAGTTACACAGAGTTTCACAGAGAAATGTGAAAGCTTTATAACTCTGTGAGACTCTGTGGTACTCTGTGAACTCCGTGTTGAAAAATTGTTAACTATCGGCCTGTAGTTGTTGCTTTTATATGTACTACCAGTTAATCTCCTTAATACCGGCAAAACCTTCCGCCATCCAAGCCTTCGTTGGTGTCAGTGCCATTCCTTCCTGACTATAGGAACACGTCTCAAGGTGTTTAAGCAACTTCGGCTCTTGTTCAGGCACCAACTGGTAAATATCGCAGCCGCCTTGATAAAGAGGCATACTTGCCACAGGTGAATACCAACCGTTTGAAGCCACTAAGACGATCTCTTTTGAAGCAGCACGCAGATTTTGATAACCGGCCAATGTCCAACTACCGTCATCTACAAACCCTTGTTCTACTTTCAGTCTCAGCAATTGTGTCGTCGGTTCAACCGGCTCAGGTTCAATCGGCGGTTCTGTCGGTATCGGTTCAATCGGCTTATCCGCTTTATCACCCGGCGATTCATCCGTCTGCGAGTCACCCGCCTTGTCTTCAGCCACCGGCTCTCCAAAATACACAGGGCTTGGCCGATATCTGTCCGCCATTTCACACTTCACATACAAGGCCTCGTCGGCCCACATCAGTTGAGAATAACTCCGACAGCGGAGTGTATGACTGTGAAGCAATTTGGCATTACCCGCGCCCTGCAATGCCAATAAATTCAGGCGTAATTGCCCATCTTCATTGGATTCCTGCGTGATTAATTCGCCATTAGCCGTGAATGCCACCGGGTTGCCGGGAATGGAACGAGTGGGCGCTTCGTTTGGCTTATCAACTTTCAAATTCCAACTGCGTAAGAGCCATTCTGCGGGCTGCCAATACTCCTTTTCAGGTTCAGGGAGGAGCAAATGTGCTGTCTGATCGCGCACCGCCGGCTTAAAAGGCCGTTGTTCCGCAATATAAAACCAACCATCATGCACCATAGGTTGGCTACGACGATAATACCGGATGTCTGGGGCAATGAGTGTGTCCACCGCGGGTGCCTCAGATGTTCCTTTCGGTGGTTCTTTTTCAAGAACCTGTGCCGGACGCAACTTGCCTGTCTTCACATCTAACACTTGCACCGCTAACGACGGATAGGTGTTATAAAAAACAGCCCAATCGTTATCCATTTCTACCCTGTTATAGCCTCTGGGCAAACTCCAACGCTCTGCTGGCGTTTCCACATCCTCTGTCGTATAGCGGTAGAAACGGTGATAGCCTTTGTTGCCGGTGGCAGCCGCCCATAAATGGCCGTCTTGCAATTCAAGCCAAGCCAAATTGCTGGCTAATTCCAATTCGCCTAGCAGCTTTGGTTTGCCATTGCCCCAGCGCAGTGTCTGCAAGGCTTGATCGCCCAAAGCCGCTAACACATCTGGCGCAAGAGAAACGCTGCGTTGAATTTCAACTGAACTGTCCAAACGGCCGGCATCTTCAACTTTGTCGTTTGCCAACGACACGATTTGTAAATGACTTCCGGCTGACGTTTCCCAAGAATTAATTGGCAAAGCCGCAAAAGCCTCGGTCCAATTTAACAGCAAAGCCCGCTCATCATCTATCGCCGGTGACGAAGTTGATCTGACTTCACCCGCAAATGGCGTTAAGCGATTGATTAAAGTCGGATTAGTCGGGTCTGCCACATTAAACAACGACATAGCCACGCGCCGCACCCAGCGATTTTTCTCATTCTCTAGCGGTTGATCATCATAGCCGACGGCAAATAAGCGATCCTCGTGGAAAAACATTTTTTCTGACCAACCCGGCACATGCAATTCACCGAGTATTTCCGGTTGGGCGGGATTGCTCAAGCCAATAACCCATAATGGATCTTTGCGCTCAAATGTCACCACAAAAGCGCGATCATCCACAAATCGAGTGGCAAACAACGCCTCACCGGGCGCAATTTTATCGATTTTCCCAACTAAAGCCATTTCTGGCGAAGCCAAATTGTAAATTGCCAAAGTGCTGCCGGCTTCACGATTTTTCGGGCCGTACACCACGCGCAATTGTTGATCTTTCACGCTCAAATGAAATTCCGAAGGCACTTGTCCCGGCACTTTCAACATGGGCAACTCCACCAACGGATCATCTTGTGATAAATCAATGACTTGAATTTGCGTCGTTTGCCACTTTTCTTCCTCTGGGTTATGGTTAGCCATCACCAAGTGGTTTGAAAAAATAGCTATTGCGGGAGAATAACCGGGCAACGACGTTTTGTCGATTTCCTCCAATTGGCCCGCGTTAAAGCGTAACGCTTTGATATTAATAACAGTGTGGTTAAAACACCACACACACTCAACCTTCTCAGTCTGTTCTATTGGCACAGATTCTTGCGTCACCGTGTAGATCACATCATTACGCCGCCGTGACTCAATAAAGTGCCCCGACAAAGTCATATCCTGCACAGTGGTTAAGGTGCCATCCGCGCCTTGACGCAAAACCGTTAACTGCGTACCGTCTTCAGCCACATAATTGGTTTGCAACAGCACATAATAGTCGTCCAGCACGTAAAGTTCACGGGGATTGCCAGACAGGGCCGTCCATCCTGTCAACCGCGGATTTGATAAATCCGCAACATCAATCACTTGAAAGCGTTTGGCTTGTCCATTAGCATAAAGCAGTTTATTATCGACGAGTCTGAAAATATCGGGTTTTTCGGTCACTGGAGCGCCGGTGCCGCTAGTGTCGCTTTCGGGTGCCGCCTCTACTTTAGGGGCCGTCGGCCCGCCCGAAAACGGCGTGGGCGCATAAGTGGCGCCATCGGCAAGAGAGTAATTAGCACCACTGTCACGCGGCAGGAAAAATTGTTGCCCCGGCAAACGCGCCCAACTGGCAGACAAGCTCAATGGCAATAATGACGCGGCTTGCCAAGAACCCGTATTAAGCGGACTCTGTCCGGCGGGAATAGCCACCAATGCCAAAAAACACCGATGTAACTCAGGACAAGACTTGTCCTCAAACTCAATGGTGTACGAGTCAAGCACGGGCAAATTAATCGCCGCATCTAACACCGGCTTCAATCCAGATTTCCAGCCCCGCTCCCGCTCATCAAATCTCCACGACAAAAATTGCTCGTCGGCTTGCGGGGCATCTAAGTCAACCCAAACCAAATACACAACCACTTGGGGCCGTTCAACATCATTATTGACGACGATCTCCGATACCGACGTATCGCTGTGTCGCAAGCCAACCTCCCAATCAGCAAAAGCCGGCAGACTAAACAACGTTATAATTAATCCCCATAACAGGGGGCGTATGAGTTGCATAATAAATCTCCTTAAATGAATTTATGTACTTGCCCTAAAGCATAGTTATTAAATTTGAGTTTGTCATCCCTTACCACCCAGAAATCCGATTTTTCAAAAAAATCGGATTTCTTTGACCACCTACAATTCACAATTTCAGGCAAAAGTTTCGCGGAGCGAAACTTTTGCCTGAAACACAATTCACAGTTCACAATTCACCATTCACCATTACCCACCTATAAAATATAACCGCACTGCTCTAAATTTTTTTGAGGCTATAATCAAATGATAACGAAGAAGACGCAAAAAAGGTTGCAACGGACTAAGGAACTATCAGAAGAAGCCGTCGTTGAATATCTACAACAACATCCTGACTTTTTTACCCATCACGAAGACTTGTTAGCCGACATGAAAATTCCCCACGCCACCAACGACGCGGTATCATTGGTGGAGCGGAAACTGGCGATATTGCGCCAAGAAAATCAGCAAATGCAGCGCAAATTGGAATATTTAGTCTCCGTTGCTCAAGAAAATGAACAACTGAATCAGCGTGTCCAACGCCTGGTTGCCGTTTTAACGAATGTCACGAGCATAGATGAATTTTTTCATACCTTGTACAGCACCTTATGCAATGAATTCAACACCGATACGGTGGTAGTGCGCTGGTTTGAACCGCTTAGCCCTACCCATGCCGAGCGTCAAGAATTTGTGGAATACGACGCGCAGGTATTCACCTTATTTGAACATTTGTTGGAAAACAACGAACCTATTTGTGGGACAATCTCGGAGGAACAAGTGGAATTTCTATTTCCTAACAGTCAAATTGCCTCCGCAGTGCTGATTCCATTAGGCACACCCAAACCGCAAGGACTGTTAGCGATGGGCAGCCACGATGTTGAACGTTTTCATGCCGACATGGGCACCGACTTTCTCAAATACTTAGGCAATTTGGTCAGCCATTTACTGAAAACGTGGTTGCAGTGATCAGTCATCAGTTATCAGTTATCAGTTATAAGTTATAAGTTATCAGTTATTTATCTTAGCAGTCTCCGGAGTCCAAGATTTATCTTGGCAGCCGTCTTCCGTAGATAGTTCTGGTTTGGGGGCCATAAAACGTTTTGAATGTTGTCAAATTAAAGTATGGCCCCACAACCTTGCCGACCGATCGTTTGTAGTAGGCGATTTATCGCCTTAAAGTTTATAGTTTATAGTTTATAGTTTGTAGTAGGCGATTTATCGCCTTAAAGTTTATAGTTTATAGTTTGTAGTAGGCGATTTATCGCCTCAAAGTACAACACAACGGATTAGCGAACTAAACGGATTGTTCTGAAATTTTCAAAGAGAATACCTCAATGATCGATTGGCATCATTTGTTTGAATGGACTTTAGTGGATTATTTTACCGGATCCAATTATCGGGTAGATTTAGAAAAAGACATCTCCGTCAAACCACAACGATTAGATGTGCTCCTTATCGAAAAATCCACCGGTACTCTACTCACAGAAGTGCCCGATGGCTTGGAGAATTTGTCTCGGCACAACCTGTTAACCTATAAATCCTTGCGAGAAACGCTGGATACGTTGGTTATCTACGAATTGGTGTCCTATTATGTCAATTATAGAAAACTCCTAGATCATAAAAAGTGGGACGAATTACCCAACTCTGAGTTTCAACTCTATGCGGTGACTACCCGTTATCCGCGAAAATTCAGCAAGGAGTTTGAAACACAGCTTGAAAAACAAAAGGCTGGTGTGTATGATTTAAAACATGGAAATCATACCATTCGAGTCATTGTTCTGAGTGAAATCCAGAAAACGCCGAAAAATGCCGTCTGGCAATTGTTCAGTAGCCAAGCAAAGGGCTTTGACTTTGGTAGCGAACACTATCAATGGCGTTATCCACCAGCCATCGCGCTACTCAATCCCTTATTCAAACTCTATCGACAGGAGGGCATTAATATGTCTTACACCATAGAACAAGCGTACCGAGAATGTGTGAGAGACACTCTGGAGTCCTTACCCCCTGAAGAGCGACTCCGGGGAATGCCTCTGCCAGAGATCATCAACTACTTTTCACCGGCTGAGGTGATTAAACAGTTGTCACCAGCTGAGGTGGTTAAACAGTTGTCACTTGACGACATATTTCAACAGTTTTCCAAAGAAGAAATCGAAGAACATCTTGCCAAGCTGAAGCAATAACCAGTCCTCTTGGGGGAGTCCAAGATTTATCTTGGCAGTCGTCTTCCGCATATTCTACCATTCTGGTTTGGGGGCCATAAAACGTTTTGAATGTTGTCAAATTAAAATATGGCCCCACAACCTTGCCGACCGATCGTTTGTAGTAGGCGATTTATCGCCTTAAAGTTTATAGTTTGTAGTAGGCGATTTATCGCCTTAAAGTATATAGTTTGTAGTTTATAGTTTGTAGTAGGCGATTTATCGCCTTAAAGTTTATAGTTTGTAGTTTATAGTTTGTAGTAGGCGATTTATCGCCTTAAAGTTTATAGTTTGTAGTAGGCGATTTATCGCCTTAAAGTATAATACAACGGATTAGCGATTTACCGGCTCAAGTAATTAAAAATGTAACATTATTAATATCGCCCCGTTGGGGCTTGCCTGGGGCTAAGCCTAGGCTTTATTAATGCGAATTAAGGGTTAAATTGAATCTTGTAAAAACCTCTTCATTGAAAGTTATTTTATAAGTCTTTGTTCATTATACATTTTTAAATTTTTAGTCTTAATTCGCATATAGAGCCGATATGCTGAATAAGGTAAAACAATGAATGATACTCCCAAAGAAGTGCAAGATTTATTTCGTACCTTGTTAATGCAACGCTCCGGTGAAGAACGATTAAAAATGGGATGCGATATGTTTTCTACCTCACGAGCATTAATACGCTCAAGCCTTGATGGAAAAGGATTAGACGAAACTGAAATGGCGGTGCAAATCTTTCTTCGTACCTATCGCAACGATTTTCCTCCAGAAACATTAACCAAAATAACAGACTGGATAAGAGCTTCCCGAAACAAGTATTGAAACTACAAGGATTACTTATAAGAAAGGATTTTTGCTTGGCTTAAATAATTTCAAAACAATAAGCCAACAGCTAAAGCAGTTGTCTAAAAGCTCAAGTACCCTAAAGGGCACTCAAGAGGATTAGTAGGCGGCGATTTATCGCCTTTAATTAATTAAGTTTGTAGTAGGCGATTTATCGCCTTAAAGATTGTAGAATTACGCGGATAAACGAATTATTAATCAAACTGAGTACAACGAATTACGCGGATAAGCGAATTGGGAGTCGCGTAGGTAGTACAACGAATTACGCGGATAAGCGAATTATTAATCAAACTGAGTACAACGAATTAAACGGAGTACAACGAATTACGCGGATAAACGAATTATTAATTAAACGGAGTACAACTAATTACGCGGATAAACGAATTATTAATTAAACGGAGTACAACGAATTACGCGGATAAGCGAATTGGTAGTCGCGTAGGTAGTACAACGGATGACGTGGATGAACGGATTATTAATCAAACTGAGTACAACTAATTAAACTGAGTACAACGAATTACGCGGATAAACGAATTATTAATCAAACTGAGTACAACGAATTACGCGGATAAACGAATTATTAATTAAACGGAGTACAACGAATTACGCGGATAAACGAATTGGTAGTCGCGTAGGTAGTACCGGAGTCCAAGATTTCTCTTGGGAGTCGCGTAGGTAGTACAACGAATTACGCGGATAAACGAATTGGTAATTGCGTAGGTAGTACTGGAGTCCAAGATTTCTCTTGGGAGTCGCGTAGGTAGTACAACGGATGACGGGCCGATAAACGGATTGGTAGATTGCCAAACTAAAGTTTGGACTCCGGAGTTTGGACACCGGCGTTTGAAGACTACCTCTTAGGTGGATTCTCTTGACGACGAAATATAGTAGTACAAAGAATCCGATAACGTAAGCCATAACTATCCGCATGTTTAGCATGGCCTATCCAACTCTGAATGCTAGGCTTGGCATCTAGCCAATTTATTTTTCCCAACGCATAAGCTTTAGCCAAACCACGTAGTTTGCGATAAAAACGATGTCCATTCTGGTTACGCAACAGGCGTTTGCGCGGAAAGACAAAATATCCCAAAACATCGACACCTCGGCAAGTTAGAATAACTACCAAATCACACTAATTTGTTGCCAATCGTGGATTTTTTGATCCTTGGTCACTAACGGAATGTTGTGCGTTAAACAAGTGGCTACCAGAAAACGATCAGCCGGGTCACCATGAAAATCTTTTAAACTGGCAGCAAGAACGGCCGTTTTTGGTTCAAAAGGGACTAAGGTGACTTTAGGGCGTTGCAAAGCTAAGTCTACCCATTCTGCTACATCTCGATTAAAACCAATACGCCCTTTTTCGACTAGCATTGCAACTTCCCAACAAGAGATGATATGTACGCCCAAACGGTCAGCTTGTGCAATGGCTTGTGCTGCTTGCTTTGATAAGTGCATTGATTCTGTTACCCACCAAATCCACGCATGAGTGTCTAGCAAAATCATTGATTAACCTCCCAAGTATCGCCAATTGGTGCAACTATATCTGTTTCAAACACAATACTGTTTTTTAAGGGATTATCTTTCACCTTGTTGATGGGTTCAGGAAAACAGGGCGAAATACGCACAACCGGCTGTTCTTGTAGAGTAATCACGATAGGTTCACGTAATGTGATCACCTCTTGTAGTAGGGTGGAATAAGCACGTTGAAATTCGTTCATGTTTATCATTTTCATAGCCCAACTCCTATTGTTTGTAGTAGGCTTGTAATCGTTTGGGGGCCAAGTCATATCCAAAGCTTCCGCTTGTAGGTAGTACAACGAATTACGCGGATAAGCGAATTGGTAATTGCGTAGGTAGTACCGGAGTCCAAGATTTATCTTGGGAGTCGCGTAGGTAGTACCGGAGTCCAAGATTTATCTTGGGAGTCGCGTGGGTAGTACAACGGATGACGTGGATGAACGGATTATTAATCAAACTGAGTACAACGAATTAAACTGAGTACAACGAATTACGCGGATAAGCGAATTATTAATCAAACTGAGTACAACTAATTAAACTGAGTACAACGAATTACGCGGATAAACGAATTATTAATCATTAATCATTAATCATTAATTATTATTGAAAAAATAGGGCCCGCACCCGTGCGGGAAAAAAAACGGAGTACAACGAATTACGCGGATAAACGAATTATTAATTATTAATCATTAATCATTAATCATTATTGAAAAAATCAGGCCCGTGCTCCGCACGGGCAAAAAAAACGGAGTACAACGAATTACGCGGATAAACGAATTATTAATCATTAATCATTAATCATTATTGAAAAAATCCGGCCCGTGCTCCGCACGGGCAAAAAAACCAAAAACCAAAAACCTCAAAAAAAACCTCAAAAAACCAAAACCCCAAAATCTAAAAGCCGCCAAAGCTAAAAAGCCCAAATCCAAAAGCTAAAGTAGCCTGGCGAGGCGCAACCCCACGTAGTAGTTGCGGTCGTCATGCGAGTTCCTGCCACGGGACGCCGCCCGCACGAACCCCGGCAAGTAGTACCACGCACCGCCGCGGAGCGCCCAAAGGCTGCCGCTTTTCCGACCAGCACATCTATTTTCTTCACCATTATAGTTGTCTTCGTACTTAGAGCATGTCCATTCCCAGACATTGCCCAACATATCGAACAAATCAAACGCGTTAGGTTTAAAACGGCCCACCGGTGCTGTTTGTGCGTAACCGTCCGTGCAATTGTGATGAGTCCATGAAAAACCTTGATTTTTTTGCTTTGAGGTGTTGTCATGAACATTCGCATAACGACACGCATCATTTGGATCATTTCCCCAATAACGCGACGTTGTTGTGCCAGCACGAGCGGCATATTCCCACTGAGCCTCGGTTGGCAAGCGATAGGTGTGCCCAGTTTGCTGACTTAACCATTTGGCATAAGCAGTGGCATCATTCCAGCTAACACACACGACTGGATGAGTATTGGTTTGAGAAAAGCCTAAATTACGCCAGTTCTTTCCAGAATTACCACCTACCCAAGTATAACAACTCCCTTTCTTTTCAGCGTCTGTTTTGTATCCAGTCGCGTTCACAAACTGCCGAAACTCACCCACCGTCACCTCATAGCGGCCCATCGCAAAACGCGCCACTGACACCGAATGGACTGGCTTTTCATCAGAATCTCCGCCGCCCTGAATATCACCCATTCGGAACGAACCGCCCTTAATCCGTATCATTTCTGGGCCTAAACTACCGTCTTTTAGGCGATCACGGAAAACTTTCTTGGAACCTGTGGGCGTGATTGGTGTAGAGTCTCTTTCTCGTTGACGAGCCAGACGCTCTTTTTCGGCTTGCAATCTCGCCTTTTCCTTTTTTATGGCTTTCTTTTCACCCGCTAAACGGTCTCGCTCGGCCTGAAGTTCGGCCTGTTGACGCTGAAGTTTTTCCTTTTCCTTGGCTAAACGTTGTTGTTCTGCCAAGTCGTTGACAGCGACTTGCTGATTGAAATAAAACGCCTCATTTAATTCGTCATAATAGCCGGGTGATTGAATTCCGTTGGTTTCTTTATGGACAGCCCGACGCACGTTTCTGAGGATATCATTCAGAGATAACTGCGGTTTTTCCATCCACGCAATCAGGTGCTTGACATAAGGACTATTGCGCCCGCTGCCATTCATTGCCACGCCGCCAGGACTCGCGGCATAAGCAATCAAAGCGCCCGGCACAGTTGGCATCGTGGTTAACCCCGGCGGAATCATATCTCCTTTAAACCCACTTTTAAACGGTGCATTACGGCAAGCATCTAAAATAATCAGATTGACTTCATTACCGGCCGCTTTCATACTCGCCAACACAAAACCGGCCGCGACGGCCTTATAACGCAATTGATCCGCCGCACGGAGTACTCGTGAAGCACCGACTGGAATCAGATAATTTTCTCCTTCATGTTGGACGCCATGCCCAGAGAAATAAAACAACCCTACACCCTTGTTATTACGCAATTTTTCCATAAAGAGGTTAATCACCGTTTCCATCTTTTATTGATTCAGATTGCTGCGATGAATGACGTCAAAATCTAAACCACGCAAAGCCTTAGCCAAATCTTCGGCATCATTCACCGGATTGCTTAAAAAACTGTTCCCGGCATAGGCCGAATTACCAATCACTAACGCCAAACGTTTTTGAGACGACAGATCGGGCACAACGTCCGGGGTTGTGAGCGTCTCAGCGGACTGTGGGCCCTTGGTAGCGGTTTCTTGTTGTCCCTCCGGTGAATTACAAGCGGCTAATAAAATAACCGCGCTGATAAGGATTTTTTTCAATAACATGGTTAATTTCTCCGAACCTGTCATGTTTATACAGATAGAAAGGAATGCGCAGTTTATCACAAAATTTCTCCAGTATGGCCCTATAAAACTGAGTACAACGAATTACGCGGATAAACGAATTGGTAGTTGCGTAGGTAGTACCGGAGTCCAAGATTTATCTTGGCAGTCCTCCTCCGTATATTCTACCGTTCTGGTTTGGGGGCCATAAAACGTTTTGAATGTTGTCAAATGAAAGTATGGCCCTCTAAAACTGAGTACAACGAATTACGCGGATAAACGAATTGGTAGTTGCGTAGGTAGTACCGGAGTCCAAGATTTATCTTGGGAGTCGCGTAGGTAGTACCGGAGTCC
>Ga0190344_1000325_pt1 | contig 25525 bp, 25 predicted proteins | sample 48721323_MG_FD_161662 | JGI IMG/M metagenome (GOLD analysis project Ga0190344, IMG submission 161662) | Hydrothermal vent microbial mat bacterial communities from Southern Trench, Guaymas Basin, Mexico - 4872-13-2-3_MG | ecosystem: Environmental > Aquatic > Marine > Hydrothermal vents >... | reverse complement strand
CCTATGTTTGATATCCTCAAAAATCAATGGGGCCTTAAGTATATTAAAGATGCGGGATGGGGAACCTGGATGGATTATTATGAAGAGAATAAAGAACGGGCTTTTGATTCTTCGCGTGACAGCCGAGATGTTTATGTGGAGGTACAAAAAGCATTGAGAGAGACTTTGGGCCCGGACGTTTATATCGGCGGGTGTGCTATGCATGAAGTGGGCCTTGGTTTTGGCGTATTTGACGGGTCCCGTATCGGCGGAGATGATAGAGCTGTGTGGTATCCCGAGAAAAAACGGGGCATGTCCATGCAGACCTATTTTCATTCTCTTTTTGGAGGAAATTATTTGAATAACATCGTTTGGCACTGTGATCCGGATGCAGCTATGGTTCGAAGTCCTTTAACCCTTGAGGAAGGGAGAACTATCGTGACAGCCATTGCTCTTACCGGCCAGCTTTATATGGCGAGTGACTTTATGGCTAAACTTCCCATAAAGAAAATAGAATTATACAGAAAAACAATGCCCACCACACCCATTGTTCCTGTAGACCTTTATCCTTACAAAATCGAATCCAATAAAAGAGAAGGCGTTGTTTGGTGCTGTCCTCAAGTCAAAGAATTTCCAAAGGCTATTGACCTTAAAGTGAATGGACCTACAGGTCATTATGATGTTGTGGCTTTGTTCAACTGGAATGATGAACAGGATAAAAAGAAAATCGAGCTTGATAAAGGTTTTGGTTTGAATAGTGAAAAAGAATATATAGCTTTTGATTTTTGGAATCAAAAGCCTGTCATGATAACAGATCATTTGATATCCTGCGATATCCCAGCTCATGGAACCCGGGTGTTTGTTATTAAAGAGATTTTAGATAGACCTCAGTTAGTGGCCACTACAAGACATATCACCTGCGCAGTGAGTGTCAAAGAAATGAATTGGGATCCTGACAGCAAGGCATTGAGTGGTCTCTCAGAAATAATAGCAGGCTCTCCCTATTCTGTCTTTATCCACATACCTCAAGGGATGTCTGTTTCCGAGGTCGATTCTAATTCTGAAGTGATGTTTGAAAAAAGGATGGATTCTGTTCTTGAAATCAGATTTTCAGGAGAATTTGACGATGAACAAGAAAACAATTTGGAATGGACTGTCAAATTTGAATGAAAATGTTTCACTTTTAGATAAGAATATTCTTTTTCCCGTCCTTATATTTTTACTGTTATCCCCTCTGCTCCATTCTGAACTAAAAACAGATAAATCAATTTATGATTTTCAGACTGTTAAAGAAGGAGTGAACGTTCCGGTTTATTTCACTTTGACTAATTCCGGACCAAATCAAGTGAGGATTACAGAAATCAGGACCTTTGCTTCCTGTGTCCAATCAAGATCCCTCAATGATGTGGTTTTAGGATCCGGCGAAAGCATAAAATTGGATTTTGTTTTTGAAAGTTTGGGTTATGGAGGAATCTCTATTAACAAGCCCATTGAAATCTATCATAATGATCCCAGGAAAAATCCTCTGAAACTATATGTAAAAGGAAAAGTAACTCCTTTGGAAGAATTTCAGGCCCCAATCGGAGAAGTGACTTACAATTATCTGGTACTCTTGGATATTCGTTCTCCTGAAGCATATGAAAAAGAACATATCCTAGGTTCTATCAATGTGCCTCAAACAAAACTGAATTCCTGGGCAGAGAAAATAAAAAAAAATTTACCTGATCAAATATTGATATATGTGTGCTCTGAGGATGGGATTCAAAGTGATAAAGCAGTCAAAGAACTGAGGAAAAGAGGTTACAAACAGTATGTGAGTATTGTAGGCGGGATCAAAGAGTGGAAACGAAGGTATAAAAGTCAGTGGATTATATCAGGGAAGATATAGTTTTATCAAGAATGGGGACAAAGAATATCCGTAGAGCCGGTTGTTTGCTGATTGCTTTCATTTTGACATCAATCCCTTGTCTGTATTCACAAGAGCTTATTTTCTTTTATGAACAGACGTGTCCAGAATGCGCTTCAATCAGTGATTTTTTAGAGAAAAGAATCCAGAAAAATTATCCCATAACGATAAAAAAACTGGATATACACCAATCATCCAATGCGAAATTAATGATCGAGCTGGCTGAAGTTTATCAGGCTGAAGATATACTCAAAAGGGGGACTCCTGCTGTTTTTGTCAGTGACCTGGCTGTTCATGGAAGCAATAGATCGGTCATGCGAAAAATAGAACAGGCTGTGCACAAAGCAGTGAGAGAAAAAAATGGTTCTCCCCTATCACGTTTAGAGCAAAGTGATTCAGCGCTTAAATTATCAAAGAGGATCACCTTGCCTGTGGTGATTGGTTCAGCGGCAGTTGATTCAATAAATCCATGCGCCTGTGCGGTTCTGGTCCTTCTTCTCGGAACCATATTATTGGCATCAAAAAGAGACATGCAGAGGGTGATGATTTCAGGTTTTGCCTTTACCGCGGCGTGCTTTGTCTCTTATTTACTCATGGGCTTAGGATTATTTACTGCCGTCAGGCTGATCGGCATTCAGCATTATCTTTATATTTTTGTGGCTGTACTGGCGTTCTTATTGGGAATATGGAACATCAGAGAGGGAATAGGCCGGATTAAAAAAATCCACACGGGGCTTCCTCTTTTTTTACAGAATCAAGTTAAAAAATCAGTCTCAGGGATTACTTCAGTGAGCGGGTCATTTATCATAGGATTCCTGGTCAGCATTTTTTTGCTTCCCTGTACATCAGGACCTTATGTGGTCATCATTGGAATGCTCAGCAGTACATCCACCCGATTACAGGCTCTGGTTTATCTCCTCATCTATAATTTCATTTTTATCATTCCTTTTATTATCCTTATTTTAGCGGTTGGTTTGGGTTTGACCACTACAGCAAGAGTGGAAAAATGGAGAGGGAAAAATCTTGCCAAAGTTCAGGTCATAACAGGTGTAGTTATGATCATAATAGGATTCATTCTAACAGCTCTTTTAATATAATGGGATGTCCCCAATCATAACTTAAAAGCGGGAGACAATGGTCCTGTTTTGGTGGTTGCAGATATCCTTTCCTTCAGGAGAGTACAGGAAGTCGATCCTGTTTTTATAGAATTCAGCGATCTTGCGGCGTACCATCTTTAGGGTTGAATTGAGCATGTGGTTTTCTTCTGTAAACGGCTCTCCAAGGACCGCAAAAGCAGAAGGAAGCCATCTCTGAGGAAACATGCCTTCATGTTCTCCCCCGGTCATAAAGGCATCGATTTGCTTCTGGATGAGTTTCAAAACCGCATCCTGCCCCTCTGTTTTCTTGCCTGATAGATTTTGTTTTTTCAGCCACCTGAGCAGAGCTTCTTTATTAGGAACGATAAGCGCGACCGTATACGGACACTGGTTGTTGTAAAGCATCATCTGTTCTATATACTCAGAATTATCTGTGATAGCCTCTTCTATGCCCTCTGGGCTGTATTTTTCAGCATCATTACCAATAAGCAGGCTTTTTTCCCTTCCCAGGACGTACAAAAAGCCGTCTTTGTCAAGGTATCCCAGGTCTCCTGTGTACAGCCACCCGTCTTTCAGCACTTCATCAGTGGCTTTTTCATTTTTCCAGTAGCCTGCCATGACGTTTTCGCCTTTGATCGTGATTTCTCCTTTTTCTCCTGGAGGGAGGGGATTGCCGTTCTCGTCTCTTATTTTCAGTTCCAGATTATCTGCCACTTTTCCTGAGGAGCCGAGCTTATGCACAACAGGTGAATTGGAGGAAATCACGGGGGCGGCTTCCGTAAGTCCGTAGCCTTGGAACATAGGGATCCCTATGGCATAGAAAAATCTTTGAAGCTCGATATCCAAAAGAGCGCCGCCGCCCACAAAAAATTCAAGCCTTCCTCCGAAGTTCTGCCGGATTTTTTTAAAGATAAGCTTGTCATAAAGGACAAGCATGGGTTTTTTAAATTTTCTTTTGAGGCCTTTTCCCCTATTCCAGCCGTCTGCATTGTAGTCATAAGCTGTATGGAGTGCTTTATTAAAGAGAGCCTCGGTCTTAGCTCCTTTTTTTCTTATAGCGTTTTCAATATTTCTCCGGAAATTTTTTGCAAGGGCAGGGACGCTCAGCAGTATGGTCGGCTTTATCTCCTTTATGTTTTTTGGTATGTTTCTGAGTGTTTCCAGCGCGGTTTGGCCCTGTTCAACAGAAGCCAGGCTGGCTCCGTTTTTCATCATGGTGTAGATCCCGCAGGTATGGGCAAAAGCATGGTCCCATGGAAGGATGAGCAGGGTGATGTATCTCTCCGGACAGAAAACAAGAGAATTGGATTGTTCGATATTTGCTGTATAGTTTCTGTGAGTGAGAAGGATTCCTTTCGGATCAGCTGTGGTCCCGGACGTGTAGCAGATATTGGCATAATCACTTTCTTTAATGGACTGCCAGGTGGCCTCGAAATCATTTTTGTGCGATTCGAGATATTTTTTGCCTCTGGCAAGGACCTTGTCCTTGTGGATTTCTTCAGGCTCCCATTTGTCCATCTCATCTAGAATAATGATTTTTTCAAGGTCTGGAAGGTCATTTTTTATCTCTCTTATTTTTACAGCCTGGGTCTTGGACACGATGACCATTTTGCATCCTGAATGAGCGATCCTGAATTTAAGGTCTGTTAAGTCGTTGATTTTTATGGAGATAGGCACGTTCACAGCCCCTGCAAAAAGGATTCCCAGCTCGCTGAGGGCCCAGTCGTTCCGGCCTTCTGATATCAAAGCGGCCCGGTCTCCCTTATTTAAACCCAGGCTGATAAGTCCGGCTGAAAAATTATAGACTTGTTTTTCCGCTTCAGAATAAGAAAGGCCCTTATACTTTGCGCCTTTTTTTTCCCACAGCAGGGTATTACTGCCGAATTTCTGCACACTGTTTTTAAACAGTGCAGGAAGTGTTCGCGGTGTCATTTTTTTATCCTTATGATTCCGCTGCCTTTTCCAGTTTTTTCATGACTGAGAAAATAAGAGTGGCTGAGACGAAGCACATAACGATCAGGAGAAGGAAAAACTGCCATACTTCCCATCTGTCCCAGAAATATCCGATAAAACCGGCCAGAGCGTTTCCCATAGCCGTGGCAGCCAGCCATCCGCCCTGCATGGTTCCCTTATACTTGGGAGGGCTCACTTTTGAGACAAAAGAGATGCCCATCGGGGAAAGGCAGAGTTCAGCTATGGTCACGGAAAAATAGGTGGCGATCAGCCAGTAAGGAGAGATGAGCATAGGAGAGACGCTGCCCTGCAGTTCAGCCGGAGAAGGCAGGCTTCTAGAAGCGATCAGCATGATTCCAAATGAAAAGGCTGTTATGATCATACCGATCCCGATTTTTTTGGGTGTGCTGGGTTCTTTTCCCCGTTTCTGCAGAAAGCTGAAAAAACCAATCACAACAGGAGTTAAAAATACAATGAAGATAGGATTGAAATGCTGGAAGAGCTGGGGGCTGATTGACATTATCGGGTTGAATCCGTGTACGACCGCATATGTTGTAAATCCGCCTCCGACCAAAAGAACAAGTCCTATAGTTTTGGTTGAGATTTTTGTTGCTTTTCTCAAAAGGAGAGCCAGCCCGATGATAGCTGCGAGTAGGGGGAGAAATGATTTAAGGCTAAAGAACGTATACGTTACTCGGCTGACATCGCTGACCGTATAGTCTCTGGCGAATATACTGAGGGTGAAGCCGTTCTGGTGGAAGCTCATCCAGAAGAAGATGACCACAAAGAAAACAAAGAACAGAGCAAAAAGCCGGTCTTTTATCTGCTGTTTGGTCAATACGATCATTTTATCTTTAAGTTCCTCGGATTTTTCTTTTTGTTTTTCTGTTAGGTCGGCGTGTTTGTAGTATTTTTTAAAACCCACGAATATGAGCAAAGAGACCACGATACTCAATGCCGTGATGGCGAAAGCCGCATTGTAAGATTTGCTCAGCGTCTCTATGTATATTTGGGAGAAGGAAGCCAGATCCGTGAAAGCGGTGCCCAGTTGGGCTTTGGCCAAAGAGAGAAGCTCTGAAGTATCTGTGAGGGCTCCGTCAAGAAACTGATGGGCCAGGGCCGGGATCCTCGCATTATAGGTCAGTCCGGATTTTCCTAAAATCCAGTTGCTTATTCCGGTAGCTGCATGGGGAGCGAAAAAGGCGCCCACATTGATGCCCATATAGAAAATGTTAAACGCGTAGTCACGTTTGCTTTCATATTTGGGGTCATCATAGAGATTCCCCACCAGAGCCTGGAGATTTCCTTTAAAGAATCCGGTTCCCACGCAGATGATACCCAGCGCAATAAAAAGAAGCACTGGACCAAATCCGGGCAGAGCCATGAGGCCGTATCCCAGGATCATCAGAATGGTACCCAGGGTGATGGTTTTCCCGTATCCCATGACCCGGTCGGCCAGCCATCCGCCTATCAATGGGAAAAAGTAGATGCCGAAGAGAAAAGTCCCGTAAACAGCACCGGCTTGAGTGGCTGTATAGCCGAATTTCGCCTGGATATAATAGACAAAGATGGCCAGCATGGTGTAGAAACCAAAACGCTCTCCCATGTTGGTAAAAAACGCAACAAACAGACCTTTAGGATGCTCTTTTAACACGGTTCCTCCTTTTTCTTCATAATGATTGTCATATTTATTTTTTTATGAGCAACTTTAATGACCATATTACCTTTATAAAACGTTTTCCGTCAATTAAAAAATATAAAATAACCGTAAACAATCAAACACGGTCACGGAATGAGAATGACCTGGAGCTGCAGAGAGAATTTTTACTTCATGTTACAGGTATTTCTTTTCCTCTTTTTTCTTGAGTGTGTTCACCACCTGTTTGACTTTCTGGTCCAGATCCTTCCTGCAGACAAGAAGAGCGTCCTCTGTGTTGATAATCATCAGGTCCCTGAGCCCTATCAAGGCTGTGAGCTTTCCGGGGTTATGCAGAAGGCAGTTTTTCGTGTCAATCGTGATGTTCGCTCCCCTTAAGGCATTGTTGTCGGAGTCTCTTTTCCATATCTCGAGAAGAGAGGACCATGACCCCACATCAGACCATCCAAAGTCGCCTTTGCTCATAAGAACATCCTTGCTCTTTTCCATGAGCGCATAGTCTATGGAGATGGAGGGGATTTCACGGAAAATGTCCTTTAACCTGTTTTTCTCGTCGTTTTTGAACGCATACAGCATCTTTTGCCAGTAAGAATACATATCCGGTGCGTATTTTTTGAGGTTTGAAGCGAAGACCCGTGCTTTCCAGATAAACATGCCTGAGTTCCAGAAATAAGTGCCCGATTTAATGAAATTCACAGCTGCATCATGGTCAGGTTTTTCTTTGAATTCTTTGACTTTAAAGAACTCTTCTCCTGAAAAGAAATGCGGATTTTTTTTGGAAAACTGTATATACCCGTAACCTGTTGAGGGGTAGGAAGGGGGGATGCCAAAGGTTATGAGACAACTGCTTTTATCAGCAGCCTCTGCGGCTGCTTCTAGTTTTATTAAAAAAGAGGACTGGTCTTTTATCAGATGGTCTGCAGGAAGAACCGTGATCACGGAATCCGGGTCTTTCAAATAAATATGCGCTGTGGCAAGAAGAAGGCAGGGAGCTGTGTTTTTCCCTTCTGGTTCCACAAGGAAATTTTCTTGCGGTATTTTTGGAAGGAGACCGGCTAAAGCGCTTGTTTGTTTGCTGTTGGCTACAGTGTATATATCTGAAGAGGATATTTTGGGTGAGATTCTCTGGATGGTCTCTTCGATCATTGTTTTATCACTTATGATAGGGAGAAATTGTTTTGGTTTTTCTTTTCTGCTTAAAGGCCAGAACCGGCTTCCTACACCGCCTGCAATGATAACCGCGCTGATATTCATTTTTCCCTCCTTTTTGTTATCCTTACATCGTTAGAATAAACCCCAACACAGCTGCAGCCGCTAAGTAAAACGAGAACAAATAAAACTTGCCTTTATTGATGATTTTAGTCAGAAAAACAAGAGAAAAATAACCTGTAAGGGATGCAGCTAAAATGCCTATGATTATGATGCCCCAGGGTTGTGTAGAGATGACTGTTTTTTGCAGCTGAAAAACAGAAGCCCCTAAGATGACGGGTATGGAAAGCAAAAAGGAAAACCGGGCAGCCTTTTCCCTCTTCCATCCCAAAAAGAGCGCCCCTCCTATGGTTAAACCCGAACGGGAGAAACCGGGCACGATAGCTATTCCCTGAAGGACCCCGATAAGGAACGGATGCAGGGGGAGGTTCGTCTTTTTTTGCCTGGCAAATTTCGTAAAGAACAGAAACAGGGCTGTGATGAAAAGCGCTGCGGAAACGGCTGTGGGAGATGCAAACAAAGATTCAAAAAGGCCGCTGAAGAAATAGCCAATAAAAAACGTGGGAATAGAAGCCACGATAAGGGAAAGGACAAGAACCATATTCGGGTCCCTGGTTTTCAGAGAAGGTTTTTTGCAGAATTGCCAGAGGCTCAGCAGAATGTCTTTGATTTCTTTCCGAAGAAACACGAAGAGAGACAGGACGGTCCCCAAGTGGAGCATCACGTCAACCAGAAGCTGGGGTTCTTTAAGCCCTAAGAGATTCTGTATGAGAACCAGATGGCCTGAACTGCTTACAGGAAAAAACTCTGTTATTCCCTGGATTATGCCGAGAATTATTATTTTTATTAAGCTCAAGACTCACTGATTCTCCGGATGGCTTTTTCTATTGTTTTTTCGACTTCTTTTCGTATTGATTTTAGGCCCTGTTCGGTTTTAGCTTCGAATCTCAGCACCAAAGCTCCCTGCGTATTAGATGCCCGGACCAGACCCCAGCCATTTGGGAAAATGGCTCTTACTCCATCTATATCAATGATTTTATGTTTTTTGGAAAGATCTTTTTTGACTTCTTTGACGATTTTAAATTTGACCTTGTCCGAGGCGTAGATCCGGATTTCAGGGGTTGTAAAAGTCTGAGGCAGGTCAGAGAGCATTTCTGACAGCTTTTTATCGCTTCGAGACATGATTTCAGCAATACGTGCTGAAGAGTATATGGCGTCATCATATCCGAAGAAACGGTCTGCAAAGAAGATGTGACCACTCATCTCACCTGCGAGAATGGCCTGTTCTTCCTTGATTTTTTTCTTGATCAAAGAATGGCCTGTTTTCCACATTATGGGGCGCCCCCCGAGTTTTTTGATCTCATCATAAAGAAGTTGAGATGCTTTGACTTCGGAAATAACCGGGGCTCCCGGATTTGATGGAAGAATATCCCGGCAGAGCAGTATCATCAGCTTGTCGCCCCATATAATGTTTCCTTTGTCATCGATCACTCCTATCCGGTCACTGTCTCCGTCATATGATATTCCCAGGTCAGCTTTGGTTTCCATGACTTTTTTGATCAGATCTTTCAGAGCCTCCGGCAGGGTGGGATCAGGGTGATGATTGGGGAAATGACCGTCCATTTCACAGTAAAGTTCTGTCACTTCACACCCCAGCCTCTTAAAGAGAGGCACGGCCACCGGCCCTCCGGTCCCGTTTCCGGCGTCTATCACGACCTTTACTTTATTCTTTATGCTGATGTTGTTCACCACAAAATCTTCATACTCTTTATTGATGTCAAGATTTGTTATCTTTCCAGGCTTGTCTTTAATAAAATCTTTGTTTTTTATGAGTTTGTATATATTTGTGATGCTCTTTCCGTATAGGGTGGCTTGTCCCAGCATTATCTTAAAGCCGTTGAATTCGGGAGGGTTGTGGGACCCTGTGATCATGATGCCTGCCTGCAGCTTTTTTCTGAAGATGCTGAAGTACAGCAATGGAGTCGGGACAGTGCCCAGGGATATCACATTACATCCCGTGGATTTCAGGCCTTCGGACAGATAGTCAAAAAATAATGGAGAGCTTAACCGGCAGTCTCTTCCAACAGCCACCTCGGTCTTTCCGTGTCTTCTAAAGAGAGTCCCGATGCCTTTTCCCAGTAAGGTGACTGTTTCCCTAGTCAGGTCCTGGTCCACGATGCCTCTGATATCGTATTGTCTGAATATTTCAGGTTTGATGGTCATGTGTTTCCCTCCTTTGGTCCTCGTTCCTTATTCCTCAGCTTCTGTTTTCAGGCCATTGATTTTATCTTTGATTAAACCCCATTTGTTTTGAGCGCCAAGGATGAATTCAATGAATTCTCTCACAGCTCCGCTCCCTCCTTTGTGACGGCACACATAATCGGCATTCTTTATGATCAGGGGATGGGCATCTGCGACAGCTCCTGCCAGCCCGACTGCCTGTATAACCTCCAGGTCTCCCAAATCATCTCCGATATAGGCAATTTCTTCCTCTTTGAGTTTGTGCTTTTCTTTTATTTCCAGAAAAACCTGTTTCTTAAGGATGACGCCCTGGTGGAGTTCTGAGATCTTTAGTTTTTGAGCTCTCAGCTCCAAGGCCTTTGAACTTTTTCCGGTTATGATTCCTGTTTTAAACCCGGCTAGACCGGCCAGAAGAATGCCCAATCCGTCTCTTACGTGGTATGACTTGATTTCCTCACCATTTTGGAGGACGTACAGAGAGCCGTCTGTCATGGTTCCGTCCACGTCCATAAGGATCATTTTGATGTGCTTTGCCTTTTCTTTTGTCTTCATTAGAACATCTCCGTGCGCCACAGGTCGTGGAGGTGGATGATGCCCTCGATCTTCCCTTCTTTGTTTTGAATGAGGAGGGAAGTGATTTTGTTTGACTCCATGATATTCAGGGCTTCTGTTGCCAGTGCTTCTTTGTCAACTGCCAGAGGCTTTGGCGTCATGCACTCTTTAGCGGTTTTATTGAAAACATCCTTTCCGAAGTCCTGCATTTTTCTTCTCAGGTCTCCGTCTGTGATGATCCCCTCTAACCTGCCGTTCATATCAACCACACAGGTCACACCAAGTTGTTTCTCCGTCATTTCCTTAAGGACCTGAGTCATAGGAGTATCCTGCTGGACCGAAGGGACCTGCTGTCCCTTGTGCATGAGATTTTTTACTTTCAGAAGTTTTTTCCCTAATTCTCCTCTGGGATGGAAGGATGCGAAATCATGCCTGTCGAAATTTTTGATGTTCATAAGGGTGATGGCCAGTGCGTCTCCGATTGCCAGCGCAGCCGTAGAGCTCGAGGTGGGTACAACATTATCTGGTTCAGCCTCTTTGTCGACTTTAGCTTCGAGCAGAATATCACTGTACTTTGCCAGCTTGGAATTTTTGTTTCCCGTAATGCCAATGAGTTTTATCCCTATTCTTTTGACAAAATCAAGGATGGGTATTATTTCTTTTGTGTTCCCGGAGTAGGAAACGGCAATGATAACATCATTTTTGACGATCATGCCCAGGTCACCGTGGCCTGCTTCAACAGGGTGTAAGAACATAGAAGGGGTTCCGCAGCTTGAAAGCGTGGCTGCGATCTTGCGGCCTATAAGGCCCGATTTTCCGATTCCTGTGACAATGGCCCTCCCCTCGATGTGGGAGAGGAGATGTACGGCTTTGACAAAATTTTCGTCAATGGTTCTGGCGAGTTTGCTCAGCGCCAGGGCTTCGCTTTTTATGACATTTTGACCTGTTTTTATGATTTCCCTATTTTTCATTGTCACCTCTGTTTATGAATCATAGACTGTTTTTTGGATAACGGCTTTTCTTATGTTAAGAAGGGACTTTAAAATAACATTTAACTCCTTTAATGACAATGAGTTAGATGAGTCGGAGAGGGCTTTGGCAGGGTCATCATGGACCTCCATGAACACTCCGTCAGCCCCTACACTGACACCGGCTTGAGCGATAACGGGAATGAACTCTGTTTCTCCTCCAGAAGACTGTCCTTTTCCTCCGGGTTTTTGAACCGCATGAGAGGCATCGATCACAACAGGGAATCCCCACTTCTTCATGATCGGGATCGACCGGACATCAAAAACAAGATTGTTGTACCCAAAACAGGTGCCTCTTTCCGTCAATATGATATTATCATTTTTCTGCTTGAGGACCTTGTCAATGACATTTTTCATTTCAGGCGGGGATAAGAACTGCCCTTTTTTTATGTTCAAAGGCCTGCCGGTTCCGGCAGCTGCTGTGATCAAATCACTCTGCCGGCATAGAAAAGCAGGAATCTGAATGATATCCAGGACTTCAGCTGCTTTTTCCGCCTGCCATGTTTCGTGTATATCTGAAAGTACGGGGATGGAGAGCTCTTTTTTGATCCCATTCAGAATTTTTAAGCCCTGTTTGAGGCCAGGGCCTCTGTACGAGTCGATGGAAGAGCGGTTGGCTTTATCAAAAGAAGATTTAAAGATAAAGGGGATTTTGAGTTCCCCGCATATTTTATTTATTTCCGCTGCCATAAAAAAAGCGTGGTCTTCACTTTCTATCACACAGGGCCCTGCAATCAGGAAGAGAGGATTGAATCCTCCTATACACAGGTCTTTATTTATTTTGATTTCTTTTGGTACGCTAGGCATAGCTGGCTCCGATAAAAGATTTAAAGATCGGGTGTGGATCCAAAGGTCGGGATTTAAATTCAGGATGGAATTGACACCCGAGAAACCATGGGTGGTTTTTGATGTCAATGACCTCGACAAGGTCGTGTTTTGGGCTTTTCCCGGATATAACAAGACCTTTGTCTGATAATATTTTTTCATAATCCGGATTGAATTCGTATCTGTGCCGGTGATGCTCATAGACACGGGTTTTTTCATAGGCCGAGGCAGCGAGAGATCCTTTTTTGAGTATGGATGCGTATATCCGGCCCGCAGTCCAATTGTGGGCCTGAGTGGTGTTTGTTGAGGTAAAGCGTTCGTAGTGGCCAAGGTCGAGATCGGTCTCAGCTCCGTCATCCGTGACGTAAATTTCTCCATGCTGGAAAGGATTCATGGTCCCGGGGTCCACATTAAGATAGGAGCCAAATTTTTTGATGGCTATGCTGTATCCATGGCTTTCAAGAAGCCTTCCTATGGAAGCGGCAGCGATACCTTTACCCAACGCTGAAAGAACCCCTCTTGTAATAAAAATAAATTTACTCATTGTTTTTTATTTTATTGAGCAATGATTCGACTCTGGTGACATCCGCGGGCACATTAACACTGAGAGTTGGATGGTGCGCTTCTACTGTTTTTATTTTGAATCCATTCTCCAGAGCTCGGAGCTGTTCCAGTCCTTCTGATTTTTCCAGAGATGAAGCGGGCATATTCTTATAGGCCATTAAAAACTTTTTTTGGAATCCGTAGACTCCGATGTGGTGCCAAAAGAAACCGGAAGGAGAAAAGGGTATGGGAGAGCGTGAAAAGTAAAGGGCGTTTTCTTCACGGTCTATGACCATTTTTACAATATTTTTGTCATGATGATATTCCAGGTCTTTGTTTTTTTGGCGGAGAGTGGCCATGAGGATGGTTTCTTTCTGAAGGATTTTAACAAGACTTTCAATCATCTCCGGGTCAACCATAGGCTCATCGCCTTGAATGCTTATGATGATGGGGAAATCCAGATCTCCAGCCACTTCTGAAGCCCTATCAGTTCCTGTTTTATGGGAAGGTGAGGTCATTTTGACCTCAGCTCCGAATTCCCTGCATTTTATGTGTATTCGTTCATCATCCGTAGCTATGATGACCCGGCTGAGGCAGGTGGCTTGCCTGGCTCTTTTATAGACATGTTCGATCAAAGGCCTGCCGTTTATCAAAGCGAGCGATTTCCCCGGAAACCTTTGGGAACCGTACCGCGCTGGTATGATGCCTAGGGCTTTTCTCAAGTCTTTTGTCCCGCCTTTTGTTCTGTTTTTTCATCTTTCATATCGTTTTTGTCCTGGGGCAGTTTTGGCGGAGAAGCCTGCGGAATCTTGTCGGTAGTCTGGCAGTTGGCTTCAAGAAATGCGCCTTCTTCCACGATAAGCTTTGGGGTGATGATTGTGCCGCTTACCCTTCCGCTTGAATGGATCTCAACTTTTTCTTTCGCCTGGATAGTACCTTTCACTTCTCCACTGACTGAAGTTGACCCGATTTTGATATCCGCTTCCACTTTTCCGTTGTCTCCTATGATCAACGTGGATTCAGAGTTGATATTTCCCTTGAACCGACCGTCTATTCTGAAAGAACCTTTAAATTCCAAATCTCCCTTGAACTTAGTGTTTTTGTCAAAAAAGCCTGTTATCTTTGTTTCCTCAAATGGTTGTTTTTTGTCTTTCATTGATGGTCTCCTTTTATGATTTCGTATATTCTATTGAGTTCATCCAGAGAATAGTAGCTGATTTTTAAAGTCCCTCTATCAGCGGTCCCGGAGATGTCCACTTTGGTGCCTAAAATCTCAATCAGCTCGTCTTTGAAGGCCATCAGGTCCGGATCCATGGGATGGGGGCTTTTTTTCTCCGGTTCTTCTTTCGTCTGCGCGACGAGTTTCTCTATTTTTCGAACGGTCAGCTTCTTGGCAATGATTGTTTTGGCAAGTTTGACCTGGAGTTCAGGGTCGTCTACGGAAATAAGGGCCCTCGCATGCCCCATAGCAAGCTCTCCGTTGGAAAGTAATTTTTGAATACTGGGAGGGAGCTTAAGAAGCCGCATGTAATTGGCTACAGAAGTGCGGTCTTTCCCTACTTTTTCAGAGATTTCTTCCTGGGTGTATCCGAGTTCTTCGGCCAATTTGTTATAGGCTTCAGCTATTTCCATGGGATTCAAGTCCTCTCTCTGGAGGTTTTCCACAAGAGAGGCTTCGATCTGCTGTTCGTCTTTCATGAGACGTATAAGAACAGGAATTTTTTCTAAGCCGGCCTTTTGAGCAGCCCTCCATCTTCGCTCCCCTAGTATTATCTTATAATGGTCTTCCTCCGGAACAGCGACAATAGGCTGGAGAATCCCTGTTTGTTTAATGGAATGTGCCAGCTCTTCAATGGATTCGGGGTCAAAATATTTTCTAGGCTGCTCAAAATTTGGTTTTAGTTTTTCAATATCCAGTTCCACAAATTTTTCCTCTTTTAAAATCCCATATTCTTCGGGTAAAAATGCCTTTAGTCCCTTTCCTAATGCTCTCTTTTTCATCTTTTTAGTAACTCCTGGGCTAATTTTAAGTAAGATTGGGCCCCTTTTGATTTGATGTCATATAGCAGAATGGGCTTTCCAAAACTCGGTGCCTCTGCAAGTTTAACTGTTCTCGGAATGATCACTTCATAGACAATACTTTTCAGAGACTTCCTTATTTCATTTGCTACTTGTTTGGAGAGGTTGGTCCTTTCGTCATACATGGTGAGCACGATTCCTTCTATCCTGAGCATTGGATTCAGATAGGAGCGGACTTGGTCCAGGGTCTGCAAAAGCTCCGGCATCCCTTCCATACAGAAAAATTCTGTTTGTACAGGGATCAGGATGGAATCAGCAGCCGTAAGGGCATTGATGGTTAAAAAGCCCAGAGACGGAGGGCAGTCTATGAATATGAAGTTGAACCGGTTTTTTATTTTTTGCAAAGCTGTAAAAAGCTTTTTTTCCCTGTTGTTTTCTGAATAGATCTCAACTTCAAATCCTGATAATTCAGGGGAACTCGGGCACACATAAAGGTTGTCTAATTCATAGGGGAGGATTTGGTCCATGAGGTCTGTTCCATCCATAAGAGCAGGATAAATGCCTGTATTCTCTTTTTTTTCAATACCCATTCCTGCCGTAGCCATGCCTTGGGGATCAAAATCCACGATGAGGACACGCTTGTTTCCTAAGGCCAGAGAAGCGCCCAGATTTATGGCAGTCGTTGTTTTCCCGACGCCTCCTTTTTGATTGGCTATGGCTATGATTTTGCTCATCTTTTCATATGTTCCACGTGAAACATCGCTCGCTCACTCATCTGTAAAAAAAGAGCGGTGTTCTTAACGTGTGAAGAATACAAGCTCAATAATCCTGGTCCCTAATTTATCATAAACGAGATGAAATTACACTCACTTCTGTTTATTTTTTTTCTCCTTTTTGGCCTGAACCTGAATATAAATATGGACGTTGAGAACAGCGGCTGGCGTCATTCCTGATATTTTTTTTGCCTCTCCCAGAGTTTTTGGCCTGAACCTGCTTAATTTTTCTATCACTTCTGCTGTTAATCCGGGAATAGACTTGAAATCCATGCCAGCAGGTATTTTTTGCTGGTCTATCTTGTTTATTTTTTGGATTTCTTTTTCTTGTTTTGAAAGATAACCCTCGTATTTGATTTCCGATTCAATATGCCTTATTTCTTCGTCTGTCAGGCTTTCAAAACCATGAGTGCTTTGAACAATATCCTTAAACTTGATATCAGGTTTCTTTAAATATTTCTTTAAAGAGATGACTTCTCCGTTATCAGATTTTATTTTCTCTGTACCCAGCAAAGAGAAAGCTTTATCAATGTGTTCTTTTTTATCCAAATATGCTTTGTAGTCTTTCTCTGTGATCAATCCTAACTGTCTGCCGTAACCAATAAGTCTTTTATCCGCGTTGTCGATTCTTAACTGCAGCCTGTATTCTGCTCTGGAGGTAAACAGTCTGTAGGGTTCCTCAACTCCTTTGGTGATAAGGTCATCTATGAGAACCCCGATATAGGCCTCGTGTCTCTGAAGCGCGAAGGGTTTTTTCCCTTGTATCTTCAAGCCTGCATTGATTCCTGCCATCAGCCCTTGTGCGGCCGCTTCTTCATATCCTGAGGTGCCGTTTATCTGCCCTGCCAAGTAAAGGTTTTTGATTTCTTTTGTCTCCAGGCTCAGCAGAAGTTGTGTAGGTCCGACAGCATCATATTCTATGGCATATCCCGGCCTTAAGATCACGGCTTTTTCAAGACCCGGGATGCTCTTGAGTATTTTTCTTTGTGCTTCAAGAGGAAGGCTTGTGGCCATGCCGTTTATGTAGATCTCTGCCGTATCAATACCTTCCGGCTCCAGAAAAAACTGGTGCCGGGTGTGGTGAGGGAACTGGACGACCTTGACCTCAACTGAGGGGCAGTACCGGGGGCCGATGCCGATAATCTTCCCGCTGTACAGGGGCGACTGATCCAGGTATTCGTTGATTACTTCGTGTGTTTTGGTGTTTGTGTGGCCGATAAAGCATTTGACTCTGTTTCTCAGTTTCTCTTTTGTCCTGAAGGAAAAAGGCACTGGCTTTTTATCCCCGGGCTGGGGTTTGAATTTTTCCCATTCTATGGAGTCTCTGTGAAGGCGCATGGGGGTGCCTGTCTTTAGCCTAAAGGTCCGGAGCCCGATGCCTCTTAAATTCTCTGCTAGTCCATGGGAAGCCGGCTCATTGGCTCTTCCAGACGGGTAATGGTTGAGACCGATATGGATGAGTCCGTTTAAAAATGTCCCTGGTGTCAGAATGACACATTCAGCTTTTATGGTGTTCCCTTCTTTGGTGCTTACTCCAATAGCTCTGTTTTTTTTGACAAGGACTTCTTGGGCGATCCCTTGAAAAAGGGATAGATTTTTCGTGTTTTCGAGCCAGGTTTTCATTGTGTTCCTATAGAGGGCTTTATCAGACTGAGCCCGGGGGGCCTGAACAGCTCCTCCTCTGCTTCTGTTCAGCAGCCTGAACTGTATGCCTGTTCTGTCCGCCAAAAGCCCCATTATACCCCCAAGAGCATCGATTTCTCTTACCAAGTGACCTTTGGCCAGGCCCCCTATAGCGGGATTGCAGGACATCTGGGCGATGGTTTCAAGGTTTATTGTGACCAGACAGGTTTTCATGCCCATACGACTGGCAGCATGGGCTGCCTCGCATCCAGCATGCCCTCCTCCGATTACGACGACGTCAAAATGATTGTTTGCCTTCATCATGGTTCCTATTTGCCGATGCAGAACCGGCTGAAAATATTTTCTATGATATCATCGCTGCGGATCTCTCCCGTTAATTGGCTGATAAGAGGGATGGATTTGCGGACTTCTTCAGCGTATATTTCCTCCGGAAAGCCTTTGTAAAAGCTTTCTCTTCCTGATTTGAGGGCATCGAGGATGTCTTCGAGCAGGAGTTTCTGACGGAGATGGAGAATGACCTCATCGCCTGTTTCCTTTGTTTTGACGAACTCAGAGTATATGGTTTCCTTGAGGTCATGGATATTTTTTTTCTTCAGAGCTGATATTTTTACAGATGTCCGATCTGGAAAGGAAGATAGGATATTTTCCACGTCCATTTTTTCCGAAAGGTCTATCTTGTTAAAGATAAGGATGGTGCGGTTTTTTCCGTATTTTTTGAGAAGGAATCTGTCGTCGCCGGTCTCTGGCCGGGAACTGTCCAGCAGGAGAAGAATGCCGTCTGCCTGGCGGGCCAGCTCTTCACTCTTTTTTATTCCCTCTTTTTCAACAGGATGCTGCGGTATTCCGTGTCCGGCCATGTCAAGCAGGGTAAAGGTCGAGTCCTTTATTTTTATTTTTTCTGACAGGTAATCTCTGGTTGTCCCCGGATAAGGCGTGACAATCGCTCTTTTTTTCTCAAGAAGGGTATTGAAGAGAGTGGATTTTCCCACATTGGTTCTTCCCACTATGGCTATTTTTAATCCTTCGGACAAAGATTTACCCAGGTCATAGCTTTTGATGAGTTGTTCCGCGGTTTCAATGGCCTTTTCCAGGGAGTCGGCAATGGTTTTTTGAGGAAGGTTGAGATTTTCGTCTGGAAATTCTAAACGGGCCTCGATCTTAGAGAGGGTATCTATAAGCCTATCTCTCAGTGTCTTTATTTTTTTTGACAGGCTTCCACTCATCTGTTTGTAAGAAATTTTAGCCTGTTTTAGTGACGAAGCGCGTATAAGGTCATTGATAGCTTCGGCTTGTATTATATCAATTCTTCCATTGATATACGCTCGTAAGGTGAATTCTCCGGGTTGGGCATGCCTGGCTCCCTGTTTGATTCCCAGCCTTACGATTTCCTCTAGAATGACAGGGCTTCCGTGGCAGCTTATTTCTACGACGTCTTCTTTGGTATAGGAGTTCGGTGAGGGGAAATAGGTCAGGAAAGCTTCCTCAAAAGGTTCCTTTTTTCCCGGATTGAAAAGGGTCCCTAAGAGTACATATCTTGGTTGTATGGATCCCTTTTTTGGCTTGAAGAGAGTTTTTGCGATTCTTAATGAATTTTTGCCGCTCAGCCGGACTATTCCAATCCCTCCGAATTCAAAGGGTGTTGATATGGCTATGATTGTGTCGTCGAACATTCTTTTATTTTAAAACGGAAAAGAGAAACATTCAAATGAAAGACAATGAGGAGCTGCTTATGGAAATTGTCTTTAGCCTGAATACATCAGGGAAAAGGTTATTGTTTTTTTTGGTAAACTTTTATTTTTTTCATAAACCCGTTGCCCAGGCTTTCAGTAGAAAGACCCGGGATCTGGTTGACTGTTATATGGACAAGCCTCCTTTTATAAGGGTTCATAGGCTCCAGTATCTCATTTTTCCCTGATTCCTTAACCTTGCGGGCTATATGGTGGACATAATCTTTAAGCTCTCTTTCCTTTCTCTTTTTAAAGTGGTCGCAGTCAGCTTGCACTTTCTCCGGGGATATTTTGTTAAGGATATGCTGGAAAGCCAGTAAAAGAGAACCGTCTTTCTGAAGGAGGAAATGTTTGTCCGGCCCCTCAAAAATGAAATACGTGATATTATTGTTTTCCTGGGTCTTATATTTGATATCCAGGGGGAGATGTGACAGCATGTTATCAAGAAACTCATCTACTGACTTTTCGCCTTCCTCTGTTTTTGGCCAGGCTCTTATGACGATTTCCTTGGTTTTTATTCCGAATAGTTTTGTTTTTTCAGCTACTATTTCATAGTTGAATTTGGAACGGGGGATTTTAAGCACATGTTCGGCATGGCTGATGACATCTTCAAGATTTCTTCCTGTAAATTCTTTTTTGTGACTATTTTTTTCTTTTTTTGACATGTGGTTCCTTCTTTTGCATGATTCTGTTCGTTATATATTGCTGTCCTATTTGAAGGATATTATTGGTCAGCCAGTAAAGGACAAGGCCGCTCTGGAAATTCATGAAAAATATGGTCATTATGACCGGCATGATGAGCATCATCCTTTTTTGGGTCGCATCTCCGGCGGATGGAGTCATTTTTTGGTTTATGAATTGTGTTATCCCCATGAGAATGGGAGTGATATAATACGGATCCTTGATTGACAGGTCTTGGATCCAAAAAATAAAGGGACTGTGTCTGAACTCTATAGCGACGACCAGAAGACGGAAAAATCCCCAAAAGATAGGGAGCTGTATCAGTATTGGCAGGCATCCGCCAGCAGGATTGACGCCCTGTTCTTTGTAGAGCTTCATGGTCTCTTCGTTGAGTTTTTTCCGCTGTTCAATGTCCTGCTTGGCTTTTTTGTATTTAGATTTGAGGGCTTTTATTTTTGGCTGGAGTTCCTGCATCTTGGCCATGGATTTTGTGCTGCTGAATGTAAGAGGGAAAAACAGGATTTTTATCACAATAGTAAGTACGATTATGCAGAATCCCCAGTTCGGGATGGCATGGTGAACGATTTTTAAGGCACTGTACAGAATTTCTGATATAAAACCGAACAAACCGAATTTGATCAATTTTTTCGTATCACTCCCCATTTTTGAGAGAATGTCATATTTTTTGGGTCCTATATAGGCTTTATCAACGTGGTTCACTATAAGGAAAAAAGAGGAGCTTTCATTGATGTCCTGTTTCAGGAAAGCTGCGCTTGCCTTTTGAGGGGATGTGATAAAAAGCGCTGTGAAATACTGACTCTCATAGCCGGCCCATTGAACAAAGTTATATGTGTTTTTTTCCGCATCGAATTTAGTTTCGGAGTGGCGGTTTACTTTCCCTCCGGAGTACACAGCTACTCCAGTTAGCTGGCCGAATCTGTTTTGTTTGGACTGTACCGGCAGATTGGCGAATGAAGGGCCCCAGACAATATTGGGTTCGATCTCCCTATTGTTTTTCAATACGGTTGTCTGGATATCTATTTCATACGTTCTGTCATAGAACGTAAAAATCTTTTCGACTTTGTTGCCTTGTTCGTCAGCATACGTGAATACCAATTCCTTGGACTCTCCATTATGGAGATTGATCTGGGTGGAAGAGGCCTTGAATAAGGCCTTATTGATGGAATCATTAAAGTCGGGATCTTCTGTGTTGAGCGAAAAAGGGTATTCATTAAGATCTTTTGACGAACGGGAAACCAGCTCCATCTGTTCGCCTTCATCATCTTGATATTCCGTTAAAGTCCATTTTTTAAGGACCGCTCCCCTGCTGCTCCATTCAGCGGTGTATAAAGAAGTCTGGACCGTAACTTTTTGTTCCCTTTCTCCTGCAACAGGCCTGATTTCTTCTTTGTCTACAGGCTCAGGTTCCTGGATTACCGTCTCTTCTGGCTGTACCTTTTTCAAAACAGGCTCTGTTTGAGCTGTTGGTTGCTGGGGAATGGTTGTTTGGGGTTCTTTTTTGAAAAACAGAGCTTGGTAGAGAAATATGATTAAAAATGAGATAATTATGGCGATCAATAGTCTTTTTTCTGTGCTCATGGTTGCATCCTTTTATGGGACTGGATCGACTCCTCCTGCATGAAATGGATGACATTTAAGGAGTCTTTTGATACCTAAAAAAATGCCTCTTGTCAGTCCGTATTTTTCAATAGCCTGGTAAGCGTATACAGAGCAGGTAGGGTAAAACCGGCAGTTATTTCCTAATAACGGAGAAATATAATGTTTGTATTGCCTGAGGACAAACAGTATCGCTTTTTTCATCACATTGACTGCTTATGATTGATATGCTCTATGGCTTTGGCATAATCTTTCTGAAGATTCTTCCAGGGAGCCTTAAAAATATTTTCTTTTGCTATAAAGATAAGGTCTGTGGAATCTTCCAATAGATTTTTGTTTCTCCGGTAAAGAGCTTTTATCCATCTCTTGGCCTTATTTCTCTTAACAGCATTTCCGATTTTTTTTCCGGCGACGACCGCCAGTCTTGATTGGCTGCCACCATTTGGGAGGTAGATGATGATGAAGTATTTACCTCTATATCGGTTTCCTTTCTTATATATTAATGAAAACTCCCTTTTTTTTCTTATCCTTTCTTTTGGACTAATAGACTCTTTCATTAGGCGGAAAGTTTTTTTCTGCCTTTTTTCCGTCTGTTTTTTATGACGATACGTCCGCCTTTTTTCTTCATCCGGGCAAGAAATCCGTGGTTTTTTTTTCTTTTTCTGTTGTTAGGTTGATATGTTCTCTTCATCTTCTTTGTCTTTTTTTCGAATTGGTTTGGATAAGTATGTTAATAAACAATACTCTGTCTGTCAAGCCCGTTTTGGTCTTGTGTGCGTTCTTAATCCTGACATCATGGCTTTTTTCTTCGTAATAATCCGGCTTATTTGTTTTTTTATTTGACTTGGAGCCTTAAGTCTATTATAATTTTTTTTACATATGGATTACCTATCGGTCGGAGATAAGGTCATATATCCCAACCAAGGGATTGGGATTATTGAAGATATCCAGAAGCAGGATCTGTACGGGGTTGAGTCAAGGGTTTGCACTCTAAGGATTGTTTCCAACGATACTCTCATTCTAATCCCCTTTTCAGGTGTGAGAGCAATGGGGATTAGAAAGCTGGTGAGTGAAGATAAGGTCAGAAAGATTTACGAGTTTATGAGGGATGGAATCGTAGATGTAAGCAAGAACTGGAAAGGAAGACATAAGGAGCATGAAGAACTTATGAAAACAGGTTCTCTTCTTGACCTTGCTTTTGTTCTGAAGAGCCTCTATTATCTCAATCTCACGAAGCCTTTATCCTTCAGGGAAAAGAAGATGATGGAAAAAGCCAAGGCACTGCTGGTATCTGAGATATCAGAAGTGATTGATGCTACTAAAGATGAGGTTGAGGAAAGAGTGTTTAAGAATCTGTCCCTATGCTTTAAGGATGCAGCCACCCAGATAGACTCCTGAGTTTCAGGCTGTTGTCATCCGAGTTTCATTAACTGAAGAGGTCATAAAAAATCCTGTGGTTTTCAATCTGTAAACAATCCGGATTTATTTACAATTCAATTGATATATATTATAAATTACGGTGACAAAGGATTAATATTCCAGATAGGCATTAAAGGCAGTGTGTTATGAGATTGGTGGCAAAGAACAAAAAGGCTTTTTTCAATTATGATATTATTGATATTTTTGAGGCCGGGATTTCTTTGGTCGGCAGTGAGGTAAAGGCCATCAGAGAGGGAAAGATCAGTATTAAGGAAAGTTATGTTGATATTAAAGACGGAGAAGTGTTCCTTCATAACTGCCACATCAGCCATTATGAAGCAGCCAATCGTTTCAACCATGATCCGCTGAGGGACAGAAAGCTTCTTCTCCACAAGCGCGAAATAAAGCGTCTTATCGGTAAGATCAAACAGAAAGGATTGACAATCATTCCCACCAAAGTGGTGATTAATGATAAGGGATTTGTAAAAGTGGAGATATCACTGGCCAGAGGCAAAAAGATTTATGAGAAAAGAGAAGCGATCAAAGAAAGGGACCAGGAAAGGGATATGAGAGCTGAATTGAAAAGATACCGGAGAGGATAAAATGTTTTATTTGAAGAGGGAGAAATGGTTCATATAAAAAAAAAGAAAGGCGTCATAGGGATTCTTACTGGCGGAGGTGATGTGCCTGGACTGAATCCAGCCATAAGAGCGATCACTATAAGAGCTCTTCGTGAAGGGTATGAAGTCGTGGGCATAAGCAGAGGGTGGGCAGGTTTGATAGATATGAATAGAGATGACAAAGAGTCACAAAGTCAAAATTATCAATTACTTACAGAAGATATAGTGAACAAAGCAGGGCGTACGGGTGGGACTTTCCTGCACACTTCAAGAACCCGCCCGAGTCATGTCCCTGATGTCAATATCCCTGTTTTTTTAAAGGATAAGTACAATAAAAAGACAAATGACCTCACCGAAGAAGTGCTGAGAAATCTGGATTATCTTGGGATTGATTATCTCATCCCTATGGGAGGAGATGATACATTGAGTTATGCTGTAAGACTGCATCACGAAGGAGTCAAAATTATCGGGATCCCAAAGACCATGGATAACGATGTCCCGGGGACCGACTACTGCATTGGATTCAGCAGCTGCGTGACCCGTATCATTAGCTTGACTCATTCTCTGAGAACCACTGCCGGTTCTCATGAGAGATTTTTAGTGATAGAGGTTTTTGGAAGATATGCGGGGTATACAGCCCTGATTCCTACCATGGCGGGTGCTGCAAACAGATGTGTGATTCCCGAATATAAATTTAAGATTGAGAACCTGTGTGAATTGCTCACACAGGACCGCTTGACAAATCCCAGCAAGTATTCAGTGGTTCTGGTTTCTGAAGGAGCTGTCTTTGAAGGGGAAAAGATGATATTTGAAAATCATGAAAAAGATATGTTCGGACATAAAAAATTGGGGGGAGTCGGAGACCTGATTTCAAAACAGCTAAAAGAAATATCCCCTCAGTACAACAATGGAAGAAGAATCAATGTCATAAACCAGCGTTTGAGTTATTTGGTGAGATGCGGCGATCCCGATGCTATTGATTCTATCGTACCCATGGCATTCGGGAATTTAGCTTTGGACCTCATTCTTGAGAAGGTCTCAGGGAGGATGGTTTCTTTAAGAAATGGGAAGTATGATAATGTTCCGATTGAAGTGGTTACAGGTACAAAGAAAACAGTGGATGTCAATAAATATTACAATAGGGAAAGGCTGAGGCCTTATTATAAGAGTTTTAATTACAAGCCTTTGTTCATCATGACCAGCGACTACTAGCTTTATTCATAAAAGCTGCCGATAGCATATACATACAAAAGAAAGTTCTCTACATTTTTATAGATCTGTAAGAATCCTGTGAGACAATTTCGTTTCTTGATGTATATACTTTATTTTATTATCGGCAGCTTTTACCCTTCGGGCGAGCCGATCTCGCTGCATCTGCTTCGTTACAGGGCATTCGCAGTGAAGGGCCACGACTTCATGCCCTGTGCCTCACATCTCCAGCGATCTCGACTCGTGAATAAAGCAAGTACTACTGACTTTATTCATAAGATCAGCCTGCATATCCATTCCGTATATCACAATCTATTGTCTTTTAATGTCATTATGTATACAAACAAAGTTCATCTCTTTATTTCTGTTTCATATTTAAATTTAATGCAGTCTGATCTTACCTTACAGGCGAGCCGATCTCGCTGCATCTGCTTCGTTACAGGGCATTCGCAGTGAAGGAGGATGAAATTCAGGTATGGCCTGTGCTCGCTAAAGATTTTTAACGCCATTCTTTGTGCTGTATTCTCGGCTTCTGCGCAACTCCCCCCGTCCGTGGGTCAGACATACTCGAAGCTCAGCTTCGCTGAGTTCCCTCAAACACAGCACTCCGAAGGCTAAATCTTTAATGTCGCCAGGTCCATACCTGAATTTCGTAAGGAACTACTCTATTCTTGTAAGACAAATAACATCATGCCTCATCCAGGCTTTCAGTCAGGCGGGCTGGTTCTGAAGTCATCCGGAGGCGAGCGGGCATGGTTCCTCGCAGAGGGGAGCGAGCCGAGGAATAAGCTGATTTTACTCGCTGGGGAAAATCAGCGGGCTGAAG
>Ga0190344_1000324_pt1 | contig 25548 bp, 19 predicted proteins | sample 48721323_MG_FD_161662 | JGI IMG/M metagenome (GOLD analysis project Ga0190344, IMG submission 161662) | Hydrothermal vent microbial mat bacterial communities from Southern Trench, Guaymas Basin, Mexico - 4872-13-2-3_MG | ecosystem: Environmental > Aquatic > Marine > Hydrothermal vents >... | reverse complement strand
CGGACCTCCCGCCGATCCTGATGGCAGCTTCTCCCCGGAGAGTTTTCTCTGGTGGACGGTCAGCAGCCTGCCGGAGTGGGTTGTCGCCATCGGAATGGGAGCGGCGATAGGATTTGTCCTTCTCCTCTTCTTCGTCCCCCGGCTAGACCCCAAGCCCCGCCGCTCGACCCTGGCAAAGCGGGTACTGATTGCCGCCACCGTCCTCTTCATGCTCATCTGGGGAGGCATCTACGTCGCTTACGGCCTCTTTGCCGTTCCCCACGGAACGAACAACACGGCAGGCGGCGAGGCGACCTGGTGCTGGCGTTGCCACAGCTACTCACAGAGCGGTATGCACCCCTACGCTCCCGATGTGCGTGGCGACGTCCCCGACAGCAACTGTATGCAGTGCCACCTCGATCATCCGGAGCTGGTGAACTTTTACGTAAACGAAGAGAGCCTCTTCCGCTCCAGCCACAACTGTTCTGATTGTCATAACCCCCACGCCCCGGTGGCGAGCGAGGTTACTCCGGGCGAGACCCGCCTGGACAGAATGAGAAACGGCGGCGATACCTACGTCTTCCCCTATACTCCGCCGAACGGAGAGACCCACGCCGGGCTGCCGATGAACACCTGTTTCTCCTGCCATGAGTTCGATATCAAGACCGGTGGAGCCGAAGAGGTGGTTGAGTGGATCGGCGATAAACCGATGACCATGATCGGCGAACATCCACCCCTTGAAGTTGGAGACGAAGAATGGGACTGCTTCCGGTGTCATCTCGATGCTACCGAGGAGAGCGTCGGCGAACCGCTCTGTCTGTTCTCCCTTGCTGATGGCGATGTCCACGGTCTTTACGGCGTAACGGCAGAGAGCTGTGCCGCCTGCCATGAGGTCGAGGTTCCGGAGACGGACAGGTAGCTGTTGAGACAAAGAGACCCCTTGCCTTTGGGGCAACCAACGGGTTATCCTCCGGTTGCTAGGAGATGATTGCGTTACACTGACTGACGACGATATATGTGGCTAGAAGCTGTTTGAGAGTCCTTCAAGGAGAGCTTTGAATAACTCGTACTTTCCGACTTTTCGCTAACAACGCAGGTCATTGTGATCGGCTCAGAACGACCGTAACGGTAAGTGAGGTAACAGCTTTCAGGACTACGAAAAGTGTGCCAAAACCGGACGTACAAGACAAAAGGTTAGCTATACAAGAGTATCAAAGAAATGGAGAAACTCAGATGGTAGAGATTCGTTTTCATGGACGCGGTGGTCAGGGCGCGGCTAGTGCCTGTACCATCTACGCCGATGCTGCCTTCCGGGGCGGCAAGAGCGTCCAGGCGTTCCCAATGTACGGAGTTGAGCGGCGCGGTGCGCCGGTGCAGAGCTTCGTGCGCCTTGACGATAGTCCTATCCGCGCTCGCCACAATATCTATACGCCGGATCATGTTATTGCCCTCTCCGAGACCCTGATGAACACGGTGGACTGCACCGCTGGCATCAAGGCTGGGGGGACGCTGACCATCAACACCGATAAATCGGTGGAGCAGATCAAAAAAGAGCGCGGACTCGACGGCGACTATAAGATTTTCACCGTCAACGCCACGAAGATCGCCGTGGAGCTAGGTCTCGGCTCGGTAACCAGTCCTATCGTTAATACCGCCATGCTCGGCGCGGCGGCGCGCGTTACCGGAACCGCTGATATTAAGCTGCTGATGGAGTGCGTCGCCGAGGCGGCACCATCCAAGCCAGAGAAAAACGCCGAAGCGGCTAAAGAAACTTTTGAAGCGATAAAGGTGTAACCGACAATCTACCGTCCTTCCCTGCGGGAGGAGGAGGTTACCTCGATGGCAAAGAACAAGTATTTCGTAGAGATTAAAAGCATTGACGATCTCCCGATGATGGCGAAGACCATGGGGTCGATGATGGTCAATGAAACCGGATCCTGGCGCAACGTCTATCCGGTAGTTGATAAAGACGCATGTACCCGCTGTGGCATCTGCTGGAAGTTCTGCCCCGATGTGGTGATTTCCGAAGATGCCGACGGCTACCCGGTCTTTAACCTTGACTACTGCAAGGGCTGTGGTGTCTGCGCAAACGAGTGTCCCAAAAGCTGCATCGCGATGATCGAGGAGGGCAAGTAAATGAAGAAGGTACTTACTGGCAACCACGCGGTTTCGTACGGGGCGATGATTGCCCGTGCCGAGGTCGTGGCAGCCTATCCGATCACTCCGCAGACCCAGATTGTGGAGAAACTCTCCGAGATGTGCGCCGATGGCGATCTGGACGCTCGCTTCATCAAGGTAGAGAGCGAGCATTCGGCGATGGCTGCCTGTATCGGTGCCTCCGCCTCCGGGGCGCGCGCCTTCACGGCGACCAGCTCCCAGGGGCTGGCTCTGATGGACGAGATGCTGCACTGGGCTTCCCACGCCCGGCTGCCCATCGTCATGGCAAATATCAACCGCTCTCTGGGACCACCCTGGACGATCTGGACCGACCAGAACGATACCATCTCCCGGCGGGATACTGGCTGGATTCAGTTCTACTGCGAATCCAACCAGGAGGTCATCGACACGATGATCATGGCGTTCAAAATCGCCGAACAGGTGAAGCTCCCGGCGTTCCTGACCCTGGACAGCTTCTACCTCTCCCACACCTCCGAGGCGGTGGAGCTGCCCGACCAGAAACTGGTGGACGAGTACCTGCCAAAGTATCAGGCGGAGACCGACCTTGATCCGACGAAAGGCTCGCCAGCCTACGGCTCGCTGACGACGGATCAGTGGTACTTCGAGCTGCAGATCAAGATGCAGCGGGCAATGGAGCAGGCGTACGACGTTATCCTCAAAGAGAACGATCTCTTTAAGAAGGTGTTCGGGCGCAGCTACCTTCCCGTCGAGGGCTACCGCACCGACGATGCCGACTATGTGGTCTTCGTCTCCGGAACCATCGCCAGTACCATTAAAGATGCCATTGACCGCGCCCGCGAGAACGGCATCAAGGTCGGTTCGGCAAAGGTTCGCCTCTTCCGTCCCTTCCCCAAGACGATGATTCGCGAGATGGCGAAGGGGCGCAAACGCCTCGGCGTGATCGACCGCAACATCAGCTACGGTTCCGAGGGAGCCTTCTTCACCGAGATCAAGAGCGCGCTTTACTCCCAGTCGGAGCATCCGGAGATTCACGGCTTCATCGCCGGACTCGGCGGACGCGACGTTACCGTGGACAGTGCCTACGAGATGATCCGTCTCGTCGTCGAGACCAGCCCGGAAAAAGACATCAACTGGCAGGGAGCCAAGCTCTAACGGTCTCTCACTAAAAAGATTTCAGGAGATGAGATGAAGTATTCCATTCCCCAAGAGGAGCGTGTAACCAGCGGAACCGTAGCCTGTCAGGGTTGCGGAGCGGTGCTGGCGATGCGTTACGCTCTCAAGGCTCTGGGAGACGATACCATCCTCACGCTGCCGGCCTGTTGCTGGAGCGTTATCGATGGTCCATTCCCATATACTGCTACCAAGGTTCCTCTCTTCCATACCGCCTTCGAAACCGCCGCGATTACCGCGTCGGGTATCCGCAACGGTCTCTCCATTCGGGGCAACGACCACACAAACGTGGTTGCCTGGGCAGGAGACGGTGGTACCGCAGACATCGGTCTTCAGGCTCTCTCCGGAGCCGTCGAGCGAGATGAAGACATCCTCTACATCTGCTACGACAACGAGGCGTACATGAACACCGGGATCCAGCGTTCCGGCTCCACGCCTTACGGTGCCTGGACGACGACCACCCCGGTGCGGCACTTTAAAAAAGAAGAGAAGAAGAACGTGATGGAGATCATGGTGGCGCACGGCATCCGCTACGCCGCCACCGCCTCGATCAGCCACCCCGAAGACTTCATCAAGAAGGTCAGCAAAGCTAAAGAGATTCGGGGAGCCAAGTACATTCAGATCTTCGCCAGCTGCCCGCCGGGCTGGAAGATGCAGGCTGACTTCTCCGTCCAGGCAGCCCGTCTGGCGGTACAGACCGGAATCTGGCCGCTCTACGAAGTTGTTGATGGCGTTTACAAGGTCAACTACAAACCGAAGACGTTCAAGCCGCTGGAGGACTACCTCGGTCTTCAGGGACGCTTCAAGCACCTCAAGCCGGAGCATATCGACCACATTCGCAAGCAACGAGACTACCGCTGGAAGCTCCTTGAGGCGAAGGTAAAGATGACCGAGGAACTGGCGGCGGAGTTTTAGACACCGTACCGTTACTCGCAGATATAGAAGAGACCCCAAAAGGGGTCTTTTCTATATACGGTAATCCAGGTCGATTGCGCCAGATTCAGGCTAATCCCAAAAACCAACCCGCTCAAAGGTGATTGCTTCGCTGCCACATTCAGGGCAGGGATTTTCGGAGTCAATACTGACCAGCTCCCAGTTAAACGAGACTTCAGCGGCTTCATCAGATAAGAAAACACCTGCTGGCAGTCTGTCCTCCAGGAGAAGCTCTCCTAACACCACAGGTGCTTCCCAGCGATAGATTGATGTATCGGTGGTTTCCATGTAGATGTCGTTAATGACAGCAGCAACGTTCTCAGCGGTTACCTCGCCAAGCTCACGGTGGTTGTTGGTGATGTTGACGGCAATTTTTTCGGCGATATCTATCCCAATCCCACGGTGGTTGTTGGTAATGTTGACTGCGATCTCTTCAGCGGATAGCTCACCAAACTCGTGGTGGTTGTTGTTGATGTTAACCGCGATCTCATCGGCGACAACCAGGATGATGTTGAAGCCCACCTTGTAGAACTCTCCGGTTTCGGGATCGAGGTAAACCGAGGCGGAGTACCCCGGGGTCATGCCACCGCCGATGAAGAACTCATCGGTTTGGTAACCGCATTCGTCGCAGAAGCCAACGACGATACTGCCAGCGAGAACCGGCATGGCAAAGGTAATCACGAGAAGCACGAGTAGCCAGCGCATCTGAACCTCCCTGAGTTTTGAAGCAATGGTAGATAGGCGTTGTTGTGGAGCAGGGGAATCGTACTCCGTCGATGTTATGTGCAGCTTTAAGCTGCTGAGAGATTAACCTCGAAAGCCTCCGCTGGTAGCGACCAGCGGGAGCGGTAGGTTACATCAAGGTGTTCTGGGCGAAGCTCAGCCTTGTGGTGCAGCGCACTGCGCTGCCTAGCGTCCTCCGCCGGCGCAGGCGCAGGCACATCCGGCGCAGGCGCAGGCACAGGCGCAGCTGCTTCCACCACCAGAGGAAGAGGAACCTCCTCGATAGCCGCCCGATGAGCTGCTGACCGGAACGGGATTGGTCGAGCTGGTAACAGACCCGGTGAAGCTGCTTACGTCGCCGAGGATACCTCCGGCAAAGCCGCTGGCTCCGTTGGCAAGGTCGTTGGCGAATTGCGAGCCGGGCAGGTGCGGTAGTCGTCCCGGTGAAGAACCGCCACCGGAGCCGCCGCCTGTACCAACCGAGCCGCCGCCGCTGAAGGAGCCACCGCCGTAGCTGGGATAGTAGCGTCCCCACCAGTGGGGGTAGGGGACGTAGAGGTCGCCGAAGGCTCGCTTGGTGCGTCCGTTGAAGTCCTTGTCGATCAGTACCCACTCAAGCTCTCTGTCCCACGCCTCCATCTTGATTTCGCCGTTCTCGCCTGCCTCGACCTGTTTCCACGCCTTCTCGACGATGGCGCGATAGTATTCTCTGGTCTCTTTGCGAGAGAAGCCCTTCAGCTTTTTGTTGACTGTACTAATCAGGCTGATAAACAGTGTGCGGAGTTTTCCTTTGGCAAGCTTGCCGCTCTTGTTGTCCAGAGCCTCAAGGAACTTCAGCTCGTAGGTGTAGAGCTTTGGGGTTGCCGCTGCTGCACCGACCGAGCCAGCAACGGGGAGCCGTCGGAGCTTCAGCGGCTTCTGGCTGGTTACCTCAATCCGCCCCTTGCGAATCAAACCGAAGAGGATCATGTTGAGGATGCGGTCCAGCTTCAGCTCCATCACCACGGCGGCTTCTACCGCAGTGAGACCGCGCTTGATGCCGATTCCTTCGACGGCTGCTGAGGGCGGCAGGTAGCGCATCCGGCGGCGGCGGCGACCGAAAAAGGAGAGCAGTGCCGTTAAGACAAAGAAGCCGACGGGTAGAACACAGAAGCCGAACATCTCGAAAATATCAACGATGAACATCCAAAGTCCGACGAAGAACTCCTCCAGCGCACTTGGCACATAAACGGCATCGTCGGCGAGGTACTTGCGCGGGAAGCTGACCCCGACGTTATCCGCCTGATAGCCAGTTCCGGCGTAGGGGTCGTTCCAGACGAAGACTATCTGCTCGCTCTCGCCCTCGCCAATGGTTGTCCAGTAGTCGTACTCCCGCCCGTGATAGATGGTCTCGTCCGGCGTTACTCCGGGGGGAAAAACGATTTTCACGGTCAGGTCTTTGGTTCCGCTGACAAACTCGCTGCCGAACCAGGTAGGGACGAACTCCACCGAGGCGTAGTCGTCTTTATCGTCGTCGGGATAGATAAAGTGGTAGGTCTTGATCTGGAAGAAGAGGGTGGCGGCTTCGTCTTCGTAGAGCGGCTCATCGAGCCAGACCTCCACTCCCTCCACGTATTCGCTGTTGTTGATCGAGTTCAGGGTAACCAGCGAGCCGTCGGTCTGGCACTGCTGTCCGTACTGGATGATCGCCTCCTGCTCCAGCGTATGGGCTTCATCGCCGGTCTGGGCGAGGGCAGCCTCGTACTCTTCATTCCTCACCGGAGCGGGGAACTCACTCATCGGTGAGGTCTGCCACGCCGCCGCCGTGGTGATGTCCCAGCCGTCGTTGGGCAGCCCGATATCCACCACATCCACCGGCTGGCTCCAGGAGCGATTGACGAAGGTCAGCTCGTAGTAGATGTCGCAATCGCCAGCGGGATTGATCGCCACAGTAGCGACCATCCGGGGCAGCTCGAAGTAGTAGCTCGCCCCGGCGGGCAGTGCGATGAGCAGAATCAGCAATAGCAGACCATAACGACGCAAGGGCATCCTCCTGATTTACCTGAGTCCACTGATTATAGCCAAGGGCTCCAGAGCAGACAAGGGGGCAGCTTAAAATTGGACAATCTCCCCTGACCGAATAGGCAACCACAGGACTAACAATTTGGCATGACTAATACTTAGAGGTTTTTTGCAAAAGTTAACATCTCTGGCGTTAGCCCCCCTTCCTTGGTCCTCCCCCCAGTGGGGGAAAGGGAAGATTTCTAAGCGATGAAAAGGAATTTGAACATTTGCCAGGTTTGGTAGGGGCGTATTGCAATACGCCCCTACGGGCAGCATCATGCTCCCGCGCTGCCAAAAGGGGAAAAGCTGGCAGGTTCGAGGTAAACACACATATCTATGCCAATAACCCTTAATTACACATCTGCAAGCGACCAACGGAAGCGAATGCTCCCTGAGTTTTCTGAGCGAAGCCCAGTCTTGTGGTGCGGCACACCGTACCCCTACATTGCGAGATAATACAGAAAGGGCGAACACAAGGTTCGCCCCTACAGACAAAAGCTTCTGTTTCGGGTTTACTCAGACAAACTCTCGGAGATGGCGTTGATCAGCCGCTCAAGCTCGGCATCGGCCTCGCCATAGGCAGCCCAGTCACCACGCTGCATCGCCTTTTGACCACGGTCGTAGGTCTTCAGCAGCAGCTCCGCCAGTTCAGCGGTTTCTGTGGAGAGTACCGGTAGCTCGACCACTTCCTCGGTTAGACCAGCCTCTACAGCTTCGGTAGTCTCGGCTGTTTCTTCACCATCCTCTGCTACATCGCCCTCAACTACCGGAGCCGCCGAGCCGAATATCTGGGCTAAGGCTCCTTCCAGCGTCGTGTCCATGGCGATCTCGGTGCCGTAGGTAACCAGCACCAGACGCAGTTCCGGAATTGGATTACCAACCGCCTTCAGATAGACTGGCTGGACGTAGAGTACCGAGTCCTCAATCGGGATGACCACCATCCGTCCGATGACCACGCTGGAACCCTGCTGATCCCAGAGTGAGCGTTTCTCGGAGAACTTGTCGAACTGATTGAGGCGACCCTCGACCTGCTCCGGTCCGTAAACCAGGCTGGTAGTCGGGAAGGTGTAGAGAACCAGCTCCCCATAGACTCCGGGGTCGCAGCGCGCGCACATCCAGCCGACCATGTTCTGGCGATTCTCCGGGACGAAGGGCGAGATGAGCAGGAACTCTTCGTTCTCCTCGCCGGGGAGGCGCATCGTCATGTAATAGGCGTTGAACAGCTCGCCCTCAGGACGACCGGGGATGACCCAACGATCGCTCTTATTGTAGAAGACCAAAGGATCGGTCATGTGGTAGGTCGAATAGACGACGGACTGGATGGCGAACAGCTCGTTGGGATAGCGAATGTGTGCCTGAAGCTCCTCTGGCATCTCCTCGAAGGGCTTGTACATACCTGGGAAGATGGCACCCCAGGTGCGGATGAGCGGGTCATCGCCCATGGTGTAGAAGTCCATCTTGCCGCTGTAGGCATCTATCACCACCACCGCAGAGTTGCGGATGTAGTTGGCGTTATCAACCAGCGGCTCGGAGTACGGGTACAGCCTGGTGGTGGTGAAACACTGAACGATCCACTGAATGCCTCCGTCGGTCAGCACCGGGTAGGGGTCGTTATCCAGAGCCAGGTACGGCGCGACCTCCCGAACTCGCTGGCTGATGTTACGGCGAATCAGCAGGTTGCTGTCCTCGGTGATGTAGTCGGAGAGCAGGACATCGATATTGCCCAGATAGATCGACAGCAGCAGCCTCCGCCAGAAGCCATCGACGGGGATTCCGCCCTCGCCGGTGTACTCGGTAAAGGCGTTGGTGGAGCCACGGGGATAGTCGATCTCGTCGGCTCCGGTGGGGGCAAAGGAGTAGTCCATGTTGCCCTCGCCAAAGTAGATCTGCGGACGCTCAAGGTCGATCCCCATGTTGTTGATCAGTGGGATATCCTTGAGGATGAACTTCGGCTGACCGTACTTGGTAACCTCGTTGACGGTGTTTGCCACCGCTCCGTAGCCGTGGGTATAGACCAGGTGGCGGTTCTGCCAGGTGTTCGCCTGGCTGTCGAGGCGGTCAACGTTCAGCTCGCGCAGAGCCAGGGTGATTGACTTCTGATGCCCGTCAATCATGTAGCGGTCGATGTCCACATCCACAAATTCGTAATACGGGCGGAAGGACTGCATCTGCCGATAGACATCACCCAGGGGCGACCAGTCCCAGAGGCGGATGTTGTCTATGGTGGGACGATTGTCCTCGATATCGGTCCGGGTCAGGGCGCGATAACCGCCAGCTCCCTCCACAACTTCTATCTCTTCAACCACCTCAACGGGCGTTTCAGCAGGGAGTACTTCACTGAACTCAGCTAATTCCTCTACATCAATCTCTTTCAACTCTCCACGCTCGCCGAAGGTCATAACATCTACGGTATCAAGACCGTAGGCAATCTGAGTGAATTCGATGTTATGCCCGATGTACTCCTCTTCCGCCTGGAACTCGTTGGGGTCAACCTCCAGCGTCTGCACCGCCCAGGGATAGATAGAGAGCATAAGATACGGCAGCACGATAAACGATGCCCCAATAATCAGCAGCACCTTAAAGTTCTCGGTCTTCAGGAAGGTCAGCGCGAAGGCGACCAGACCGAAGGCGAGGGTGATCCAGAAGAGAACCTCGTACATCGGCAGGTTGGCGTTGACATCGGTAAAGCTCGCCCCGAAGACCCCGCCCTGCGTTGAGTAGAGGATGTCGAACTTATCCAGATAGTATCCAACCGCCTTCAGGGCAAAGAGCAGCCCTGCCATGCCAAGGATATGTCCCTTGACCAGCTTGCTGGAGCGCAGCTTCCACTTCTCTACCCAGATAACCCGCCGGAAGAGGTAGTAGCCCAAGGCAATCACCGTGGAGAGTAGCAGCGCACCGAAGAGGTGGTCGTAGATGATTCGGAAAAGGGGCAGGTCGAAGACGTAGAAGGAGACATCGTTGCCGAAGATCGGATCGCTGACCCCAAAGCTGACCCCGTGGAGGAACTTCTTCCAGACCCCCCAGGAAGAACCGGCGGAGAAGCCGTTGGTAACGGCAAAGATCGCGCCAACCCCAATGAATAGCCAGACTCCGTACTTCTTCAGCTTCTCACCGAACTGCGGCAGCATCACCGCCTCTTCGGAAACAACCTGCTGCTTTTTCCGCGAGAAGAGGTGCGCCAGCAGAATCGTTAGTCCGACCACGACCACATAGAGACCGAAGATTATCGCGCCGAACTCGATCTGCGAGAATATCCGCGTCCAGAAGACATCGTCGAAGCCCTCGGACTGGTACCAGAAGATATCCACGAAGAAGCTGGTCAGAGCGACGACAAGGACCACCGCCGCGACCAGAATCCCCAGGATAATGAAAATTGTCTTACGAGAAAGCCACTTCATGGAGGCTCCAATCTATCCCAAATCCCGCTGAGTCATTATCAACAGGCGGGTTACATGCTAAAGCGTCATCTTGCGAAATGGTTATGGAATCCCTAGAACAGAAAGCCTATCGTAGCACTATGGGCAATCCTGGTCAACTGGCAAGGCGATCTCCCTCCAAGAGAGAGAAATTATTTCTAAAAAGGGCGAACACAAGGTTCACCCCTACAACATCAAAAACAGCATTTGCAAGCGACCAGCGGGAGCGGACGACCGTGGCGGTAAATGTAAAACGACATTTACTTTGGTCGCGAAAAGTAAGATGCAACGCTTGGCGTTGCCTAGCCGAGATCTTCGTCGTGGTCTTCCTCATCGTGGTGATGATCAACACCGCAAGCATCGCTGAGGTCCATCTTTGCCAGGTCTTTGCAGTTTCCGCTACTCTTGCAGCGATAGTGAGCAATCGCCGCGCGGAGGGCATCGGTGGCAAGGTTTGAGCAGTGCATCTTGACCTTGGGCAGCCCGCCGAGGGACTCGGCAACGTCGCTCTTGGTCATCAGCTCTGCCTCTTCGATTGTCTTGCCGATAACCAGCTCCGTGGTCATCGAGCTGGTGGCGATGGCGGCGGCGCAGCCGAAGGTCTTGAAGGTGCATTGGACGATCACGCCGTCCACGACCTTGATGTACATCTCCATAATATCGCCGCAGGAGGGATTGCCCACCCGCCCGATACCGTCGGCATCGGGAATCTCGCCCACGTTGCGGGGGTTCTGAAAGTGATCAATCACCTTGTCAGTATAGCTCATCGTGATACCTCATGGTCGATGGTAGAGCGTTTGAACGGTTAAATTGTCCCGTGGATTTGACACTTACCTGACTCAGCTTGCTCGTCGGTAGTATGCCACATTTGAGGAAAGTCGTCAATACCCAGTTGTTTAGTGGGAATCTTTTGGTATAAGCACCGTTGCTGCGTACGTCCGGCTTGGCTGGTAATCATGGTATCCCTGTAATCGTAGATATTTGTTATGGTTACGTGAGTTTAAGCAGCTAGGCGGTAGCCTACCAAAGGAGGAAGTGGCTAGATTTTTCGAGTCGTCTAATGGTTTCTGGGAATAAGATTTTCCCCCACGGTCGCGATATTTTTGGTAAACTAGGGCGGTTATCGATAGGGTGCCTCTATCCTCGTATTTAAGGACGCAATGGAGAACAATCGGATTGGTATTATTGGCGGCTCTGGACTGTACGAGCTGGACTCACTGAGCGATGTTCGCGAAGAGAAGGTCAGCACTCCCTTTGGCGAGCCGTCGGACAGCCTGACCGTTGCTCGTTTGGGCGAGCGGGAGGTCGTCTTCATTCCCCGCCACGGTCGTGGACATCGTATTTCGCCCAGCGAGGTGAACTACCGCGCCAACATCTGCGCCCTAAAGATGCTCGGCGTGCGCTGGGTGCTGGCGATTTCTGCCGTCGGCTCGATGAAAGAAGAGCTGCGCCCGCAGGATGTCGTCTTCCCCGACCAGTTTATCGACCGCACCCGCCACCGCCAGGACAGCTTCTTCACCGAGGGCATCGTCGCCCATGTCAGCCTTGCCGATCCCTTCTGCGAGCCGCTGCGCCAGATCATGCTGGCACAGGCGCGGAAGCTCAAACTCCGCGCCCACGACGGCGGCAGCTACCTCTGCATGGAGGGACCGCAGTTCTCTACCCGGGCGGAGAGCGAGCTTTACCGCTCCTGGGGCGTTTCGATCATCGGGATGACCAACCTTACCGAGGCGCGGCTGGCGCGGGAGGCGGAGCTGGGCTATGCCACCGCCGCCTTTGTTACCGACTACGATTGCTGGCACGAGGGCGACGATGTCTCCGTAGAGATGGTGATGGCGAACTTCGCCGCCAATGTGAAGCACGCCCGCGCCTTGGTCGAAGCGGTGGTGCCGGAGATTCCCCTTGAGCTGGACGATCCCTGCTTCCACGCCCTGCGGGGAGCAATCGTAACCGACAAAGAACGAATCTCCGCCGAGACAAAGCAACGCCTGAAGCCAATCGCCGGAAAGTATCTTTAGCCCTGCCCATCCGGCATTTTGCCAGAACATTACCTGTAGGGGCATTGAATACGCCCCGGTAAGTAAGACGAAAAAACATTACCTACGCTTAACCGCTTCTTCCTGACGGGGGTTATATGAGGAAGTCAGTCTTTTTGTTTATGGTACTCACGCTGCTCGTCGTCGGGTGCCAGCTTACGATGAACTCCGACATGGAGGTTACCGCCAAGGAGACGGTGCGGCTTGCCGAAGGTGGACGGGTCTCGATGTATCATCGCGATACCCTGAGCTACTACGGCAGCGACCTCGGCGAGCTGCTCAATCCAACGGCTCTGGCTCTGGACAGTTCCGGGCGGCTCTGCGTCCTGGATAGCGGTAATCGACGGGTGCAGATTTTCGATAACGAGGGCGGACTCTACCGCGCCTATGATTATGACTTCGGCGGTGCTGAGCGAGCCTACAGCTTCCAGGACCTCTCGGTCAACCAGCAGGGGCATATCTTCCTCGCCGATGCCGGAGCCGGAACGGTGATCAAGTTCACCGATGTCTCCACCGCCTTTGTGGTCAGCGAAAGCACCACCCCGCTCTCCTCGGTGGGGAGCCTGATTCGCGACGACAACACCCTCATCGGCTCCGCCGATGTCCCCGGTCATCCCCTCTCTCTGGTGGCGTCCTGGGTCGGCGAGCTGTGGGTCTCCTCCGACGAGGAGCTGTTCCAGTTCGACAGCCGTGGTGGACTGGGCGAGGTTCTCTACCCCACCGGCGAGGGCTTTGAGCATATCAACGACATCATCGACCTAGCGATTGACTACGACCGCTCCTTCTGGGCGTTGACCGAGACCGGGATGGTCTATCACATCGATTATCGCGCCCGGATTACGGACAGCTTCGATACCATGCTCAACTCACCAGCGGCTCTGGCAGCCGACGGCGGACTCATCGCCGTGGTGGACGATCTGGACAACATCATCCAGCTTTACCGGGAGGACGGTCGGCTCCTCGACGAGATGGAACTGTCCGCCGACGACGGCACGGTGCTGCTCCAGCCCGCCGGGGTCGCCCTTAACTACGAAGACCGGCTGCTCTACCTGGCGAATACCGGATCGCACACCATCGAGATCTTCGACCTTGACGTCTGGGAGCCAGCCGAAGCGACCGCCGATGAGCCGGAAGAAGAGGTTGTTGAAGAAGTAGCGATTGAAGAAGTCGTCGAAGAAGCTGTCGAGGTGGAACCCGTTAGTGAAGAAAACCTTGAAACACCAGAGGAAGCCATTGAAGAAGAGGCTCCGGAGGAATAGGAGCGGCTAGGTAACCGTAGGGGCGCGGCGTGCCGTGTCCTTTGTCGAATAGGAAAAGGGGCGTATTCAATACGCCCCTACGATCATTCTCCCCTCTGGGGAGAGGGGTTACCTACTTATCACGGCTCTCCTGGTAATTGCCTCGCCGTTGGTTTCCAGTCGGAGCAGGTAAACGCCCGTCGCTGCCGTTGAGCTATCCCAGCTTACGCTGTGCCGTCCGGCGGTCTGTTCGCCAGAGACCAGCGTCTCGACTAGGCGACCAGAGAGGTCGTAAATATTCAACTCTACTGACCCATTATGGGTCAGCTCGTAGTGAATAGTCAGAGCTTCATCAGCCGGGTTGGGGTACGGATCGCTCAGAGACAGCTCGCTTACTGCGCCGGGAACGACTACCTCGCTAGGTCCAAAGCGGCTGACTATGCCGTCAAGCTGCCAGTAGGTGTACTCCATGCCAGCCTCAGCGGAGGCATCGAGCCAGCTCGTCGCCGAACCACTCAATTCACCGCTGAGGTCAACTGTATCATTTTGGGACACTGACCCATTTTGGGTCAGTCCACGGAGTACGCTGACGGTCATAGGTTCATCGCCAACAATCGACCAACTCAGCAGCACACCTCCGTCCGTAGCATCAGCAAAGAGGGAAAGCTCGTCAACGCCAGAGGGATCGCCATACTAGGCATACTTGAGGTCGTCGTTTGTGCTATCGTAATATGAGATGTGGGGATTGCTCGAAGAATCCAGAGCCAGAGAGGTGTATCAGCCCACATTTTCCGTCGAGTCCACGGTCTCAAGCTGCCAGGATGAACCATCCCGTACGGCGTACTTAAGAATCTCATCAGAGTGACAGTAATACGAAAGATGAGGATTATCGGATGAGTCAAATGCCAGAGAGGGGGTTCCGGGACCCGCAAAACCCACAAATTCATACTGCCAGCCAGAGCTGTCCATATAAAAATAATTCATATAACCTAGGTTGTTGCCGAGAATACTAGGATTATCTAGAATATTTAGTGCTAAGGCAGTAAATACAACGTAAACGTAATCAGTGCTAAGAGTTTCAATCTGCCAAGTAGAGCCATTCCAATGGGTATATTTTATGAGACCATAATCATCATACGTGTCAAAAAATGAGATGTGAGGTTTGTCTGCTGAATCCAAAGCCAGGGAGGGTTTACTGAAACGGTCGGGACCATATCCAGCCGAATCAATTGTTTCATATAGCCAATCGGTTCCGTTCCAATGTGTGTACATCAATTGGTAATTATTGCGACCAGCTAGATATGTTATATGTGGTTTATTCGTAGAGTCTAGTGCCAACGAGGAATAGCGATCAAAATCTGGTGCATTCAGGGTTTCTATCTGCCATGTGGCTCCATCCCAACGGGCATATTTAAGGTAATTCGTATAATCAGATATCAATGCGTGATAAGCAATATGAGGATTACCTGTGGAATCCAGTACAAGCGAGGTATCACGAACAGAATTCATCGAGGAGTCCACTGTTTCGATTTGCCAGGCGGAACCATCCCAGCGGGCGTACTTGAGGTAGCCGTTGCTACCATCATAATACGAGATGTGGGGTCTGCCCGAAGAGTCCAGTGCCATAGAGTTGCCTCTACCAACCCCACCACCATCATCCACAGTTTCAATAACCCACGCTCCAGCACCAACCACGGAAAAGGTAACCAGCAGCATTATGATTAGCTTCTTCACTTCAGCCCCCTCAGGCAGATAGCTTTAACAGCAGAGCGAGTGTCTCCACCGATTTATAGTGCAATAATCGTGCCAGATCTATCAATATCGAAAATAAGCCCCTAAAGAACCGCCACTCCAACATCAACAGCATAGCGGCAATATTACCCACTGTCAAGCGGACTGATTACAATGAGAACAAAATCCCCCATCATGGGGGATTTTGTAACACCTGAGCATCCTAAAGCTGTCGTTAGTACAGCTCTTCAATCGCCTTGACCACGCGGTTGTAGCGGGTGTCGCGGTTGTAGTTCGGCGCGTAGATTTTGAAGCGGTTGGAGTCGCTGCCCAGGCGGGCTTCGATCTCGTAGAGCGTCTGGTTGCTGGTGGTCATGCTCTCGTCGGAGGGCAGTTCGAAGATGCCGTTGTCGAGGAGCACATCCCACAGCACGTAGCCCTGCCATGAGGGCAGGCTGTTCTCGTTGTGCCGCATATGCCCCAGGTCGTTCTCGCTGTCCCGGACGTGGGTAATCTCGCCATGACCGGAGTAGCTGATGGTGAGTTCGACGAAGCGCATCTCGGCGAGATCAAAGCCGCCGGTTGAGCGCATGGTGATCTCCCAGGCGGGCAGAGGCTCGCGGTCGTCGTAGCGGCTGGGGTCCGGTCCACGGCGGCAGCCGACCAGCATCATGGCAATAGTCAGGGCAAGGGCAAGCAGGAGGAGTTTACGCATGGTCATCCTTTGATTGGGTTAAGTGTCGGGTGAGTCTGACCCTCACAGTATAGACCTGTTTCCCCGGAATAACAAGTGAGGCTACCCCAGCCGGAAGGGAATCTTCAGCCGTCGCCCGTTGGCGAAGAGATCGGCGGGGAGCCGCTTCTGGTTCGGAGCCTGAACCTCGGTAATCCGCAGTAACGAGCTGTTGTCGCAGACCACCAGCCAGCCTTTCTCGGTAACCTCAACCACAGTTCCCGGCTCGGCGGTAAACAGCTCAACATCTTCCGCTGGAGTGGCAAGCTCGCACTGGTGGATTTTCAGCCGCTCGCCGTCAAGCTCGCAGTGAACTCCTGAACGATCGAGCAGCCCGCGCCAGCGATTGTACAGCTCCTGTGCAGGGAACGTGAAGTCGAGGCGACCATCCTCCATACTGAGCAGGGGAGCAAAGCTTGCCTCGTCTTCGTTCTGGGGGCGAAACTCGGCTTCTCCGCTGGCGAGCAGGTCAATCGCCTCTCCGAGGACGGAGCAGCCCAGCACGGTCAGTCGCTCGAAAAGAGCCGGAGCGGTCTCGTCCGGGGCAATCTCCACCGCTTGCTGGACGACAATCTCCCCGGCATCCATCTGCTTAATCATCCGCTGCACCGTAACCCCACTGCGGGTCTCGCCGTTGATGAGGGCGTGGTTCACCGGAGCGGCTCCCCGATACTTCGGCAGCAGACTGAAGTGGAGGTTCAGCGGAGCCAGCCGGGGCAGGGCGAGGAGTCGCTTTGGCAGGAACTTGCCGTAGGCAACGACAACGAAGAGGTCGGCTTCATATTCACGTAGTTCCTCGGCAAGCTCCGGCGAACGGGCGGACTCCGGCTGTAATACCGGAAGTCCGGCGGAGAGGGCAAGCTCCTTGACCGGGGACGGTTTGAGCTTCAGCCCCCGCCCCACGGGGCGATCGGGATTGGTAACCACGGCAACCACCCGCCGTCCCTCGTCCAGCAGAGAACGCAGCGTCGTGGCGGCAACCTGTGGCGTGCCGAAGAAGATTATCTTTTCGTTTGGGGTCATAGGGTTGGATGTGCGGGTTTATTGGGAAACAGTAGGGACGAACCTTGTGTTCGCCCGGTATAGACTTGAGGACAGGCACAGGGGCCTGCCCCTACAGCGTTGTTACTCCGATTCTTCATCCTCTCGCCGTCGCAGCCACCCCGTCTTCGATAGTTCCTCCAGCGTGCGGAGTCGCTTACCCAGCAGGGCGCGAACGGCTTTACTGACGTGATCGATGAAGAGTATGCCGTCGAGGTGGTCAAGCTCGTGCTGCAGGGCGCGAGCCGCCATTCCGCTGAACTCACCCTCGATTGCCTCGCCGTCCAGCCCGGTAGCTTTCAGCGTAACGGTGAAGCTCCGTGGCACGCGGGCGAAGATGTCCGGCAGACTCAGGCAGCCCTCCCGATCTACAAACCGCTTACCGGTCGGGGTCAGCTCAGGATTGATCAAAACCACCGCCGCTCCCGTCGGCTCCTCCACAAAGAGTCGGGCGTTAACGACCACCATCCGCAGGTTTTTACCGATCTGCGGTGCCGCCAACCCAAGCCCCTCAAAGGCGACCATCGTCTCGCTCATCTCCGCTGCCAGGGAGCGCACCTCGTCGGTGATTTCATTTATCGGCTCGCAAACCTCACGCAGACCTTTGCTTCCGTAACAGACAATCGGCAAAACACTCAATGAAATCATCCTTTACTCAAATGTCAGAGACTTTTGCATGAGTCCCCATTTTGCGTGTCCAAGACAAGGGGCTTTAGCCCCTTGCGGATTTAGAGTACACCCAAACTATCACAAGGGGTTGAAATCCCTTGTCTTAACGTAAAAATCTCTGGACGCGTACCAGAAGCTGGTTATTCAAATGTCCCTGTTAACGAAGTTTTCCCAACGGACGGTAGCCTATCACCCGACTCTTCCTCTGTCAAGCAACGGCACTCTGCTATCCTACGGCTGTCCCCGGCATATTTTTAATAAACTCCAGGTTTTCCTTAAAACTGGAACAAAATTTGCGCCATTTATGCGTGCGAGAATCCAGCGCGATCAAATTCGCTATCCGCCTGAGAACAGTTTTTAGCTATGGGTAAAAAACTCCCTTGACGGGGGCATTTTTACCGACTATCTTTCGGGCGTAGGGCATGAGAGTGAATTATCACAAAAGGAGAACCAATGAGACGCCTTCTCTTCATAACACTGTTTCTGCTTATTCTGGCTGGCTCGCTCTGGGCATGGACAAATCCGGTACTGGTCTCCGCCAGCACTGCTCCCGATTATAATTCCCAGGCTCCCAAGAACAGCCTTGTTGTTGGTCTCGATGGAAAACTGCATTTTGTTTACTGTGTTGATGACTCTGGCGATGGCTATAAAGAAATCTACTACAAGGGTTATGACGGAACCACCTGGTCAGCTCCGGTGCAGCTCTCCTTTGGAAGCCACAACTCCCATGAACCGACCCTGGCAATTGATGGTTCAGGTAACCTGAGCGTTGTTTGGTACGATTATCGTTTAAACTACCCGTACGCGGATTTCTACTGGAATCGTTACGATGCCAACTCCGATGCCTGGGTGGGTGAGGAGTTACTTTTCAAGGCTCCTCCTGGCGTGGAAATGTATCAGCCTGTCATTGTCGCTGAGGACGATGGCACGCTTCACCTTGCCTGGCCCGATAGCCGGGCGACTACGACTGGTGAAACCGTTTTCGAAATCTACTACGCGACCTATGAAAACGGAAGCTGGAGTACGGAAACCCGCCTTAGTCACAGTAACGCAAGGTGGAGCATAGAAGCAGCTCTCATTCTCGATGACTACGGTACCCTGCATCTGATGTGGTCTGATAACCGAAACTACGGTGGCGAGAATTACGATATTTACTACATGACTCGCTCTGGCGATGGTGGCTGGAGTGATGAAACAGAGCTCTGCATCGGTAAAGGTCCTCGGTTGGCTATCTGGCGGGACTATCTTTACGCAACCTATGTGGTCAGGGATTCCGCCTACGAAAAGTTCATCGTCTATTACTCACGAAAGCTTCTGAGTGATCCCCTGAACGAATGGGACATCGAGAAGCACCGTGTTAGCATCGATGACACTACGGTTTCTGCTCAGTCGGATATTGCTATATCAGATTATGCTGTACGTATAGTGTGGTGCGATGGTCTGGCAGCAAACGAGCTTCACGAAACCTGGTTCAATCCCCTTGTTGCCGTGGATGGTGAGGTAACCACCATCGGTCCGATCACCGGATCCCACAATAACCCAACCATGGCTGCTGATTCGTTAACCAACATGTTCTACCTGATTGACCAGTACAGCATCACTGGTAAAACAAGCGACAACGATCTCTACTTCCAACAGTGTGCCACTCCCTCAACCGATGCTGATCGTTCTCCTTCTGCACAGATTGACCTGTCAGGAGCTTACTATCAATCGGCGACAGACTCTATCCAGCTCTCCTTCGATCTGGAGACAATCGGCACAGTCGAGGTCGCCGTCTATGACCTCGCCGGACGACGGGTCGGCGATGTGTATTCCGGAAGCCTCTCCGCTGGTCGTCATGATCTGAGCTGGGATGCCGCGCGCCTGGTTACCGGAACCTACTGGGTTCAGGCGACGATGGGGGCAGATTCCACCAGCCAGCCGTTGGTTCTGGTGCGTTAACTATCAGCAAATGATTTAGGCAATACAAAAGGGCGCAGCGAATGCGTCCTTTTGATATTAACGGGAGCAGACCCCTGTGCCTGTCCTTTATACTAAGCAGGGCACGGCGCGCCGTACCCCTATGGTTAATATCCTCGTGGTTAATGCAGGGGTGAAGCTTGTCTTCGCCCTTTGTTAATTTGCCCCTCACCCCCAGCTTCACTCCCGCAAGACACCGCAACCTATGGCAACATCACCAGTTAGCAGGCGGTGAGAACATCGCGCGGCGAAATCAGCTGCCACCTGTTGATTTACAGAATGAGACATTGGTTGGTGACAGCCCCCCTTCCTAAATCCTTCCCCCCAATGGGGGGAAGGGGCTATCTATGAAAGGGCGAAGTGCCAGCCCTGTGATGCAAAGCACCGCGTTGCCCCCCATCCCAGCCTTCCCCGCAAAGAGGGAAGGAGAAACAAGGGTGAATTCGGTTCGACCTTTCGCTAGTTTTGAAACAGTTTCACTTGACGGCGTTCGATTTCATCCACGGTGCGGCAGAACTCACGGAACTCCTCGTAGTCCTCGGTTGCGATCAGCTGTGGCGGCAGGTAAACCGTCCGTGCCACCGAGAGCCAGCTTCCCTCGGAGTCCGTCTGTTCCTCGACGACGAGGCGGTAGTAGTTGTCTCCCTCTGACCGTTCAAAGAGGAGCAGCGACTCATCAGCAACCCGATAACCATCGGGCAACAGGTAGCGGAAGACCTCCTCGCGGGCGTGGTAGTCGGTTACCGCCATCGGGTATTCGCGCTCCTGGCGGGTGATGAAGGTCGGCGAGAGATCCAGGGGGAAGGGAACCCCGGGGACCAGCAGCCCGTCCTCCACCGGCTGGGCGATCCGTTCTCCGGTGAAGCTGAAGCTGTAGCCGAAGGGCTGGTTTGGATTACGCAGGTTGAACAGCTCGTGTTCCTCCAGGATGGCTCCGGGGAAGATGCCGTTGAGTTCGGAGTCCAGATAGTCGGTGGCGTCGCGGGAATCGAAGTAGGAGATTCGATCCGCCGAGGCGAGACCGTAATGCATCTCGGTCAGGCTGCCCCGTCCGGCTCCCAGAGCGTTAAGCTCGACCTCCACACTGATGGCGAGGCGATGCTCGTTGATCTTCGGCGCGGGCAGGGTCTCAAACCGCCGAGCCTCACACCGCCAGACCGGCTGACCCTCGAACTCGGTAATCAGCGTTCCTAAGGGAACATGACCGGGGAGGAAGTCGATCCAATAGACTTCGTCGTCGATGACCATCCGCCCGACGATCTCGGTGTAGTCCAGCGGGCTGTTAACCGCGCCGACGATGGGTCCGTCCCAGCGAGAGCGGGTCAGGCAAAGCTCCACGGGGAGTCCGGAAAGCTCCGCCAGGGTTTTGAAGATGAGCAGCTTCTCCACGGTGGTTCCGGAACGGCGATGATAGACCGAGCGGACGGAGCTGGGATAGAAGATACTGCCGCCCATGTGCTTCAGGCGGGTTACCACGTAGCGGTAGATTGAGCTTGCCTTCGCCAGCGGGGTACTCTTTCCGGCGGTCAGCTTCCCGGCAAGGCGGGATAGCTGTTCGTCGGGAATCAGTGCCGCCAATGCCCGTCCGTAGTACCAGTCGAAGTAGGTCTCGGCATTACCCAGGCTGGACATGGCAACCAGCGGGGCAAACTCACCCCGGGCCGGCATCATGCCCTCGGAGATAATCGCTGAGGTCTCCTCCTCGGTGTAGATCCAGACATCGCGCGGCTCGGTGGGATAGCTGGCACTTTCATCAGTTGTGAAGCCGTCGTTCAGCTGCTTCCGCCGTTCCCAGCCGTGGAAGTTCAGGTCGCCGTCCTCCAGCTCCAGTCCCTCCGGTGCGGTAACAACGAAGCGGCTCATCACCATCGGATCGTTGTATTCCTGGAAGTAGAACCGGGTTGACCAGTAGTCGAGGAGGTCGTAAATGACCCGACTCTCCACCGCCTGATGGTAGTAGATGTCAACAATCGCGTCGGGAACGGCACCCTCCAGACTCACCGCAAGTCCGCTTCCGGTGGCGTTAAAGACCGTGGCGTCAAGGAGTTCGCCCTCCGGCGTGTAGGTGCGCGCGTAAACGATGTCCACGTTGCCGTCGTCGGGAATCGTCATCTCGCCCCAGCGGTCAACCCCGGAGGGAGCCAGAAACTTCAGCACCTTGCGCACCGTGGTGTTATAGGTAAAGTCGGCGTTGATGTCCACCCGCATGTAGTCGAGAAGAACCACGGCATCGTTCTCCGGGTAGTCCTCCGCCGCCGGGGCGTTGGCGATCAGTTCATCCACATCGGGGAGGAAAGGGTCGCTCTCAGCCTCCGACCGCCAGCCGAGGTAATCACGCAGCCAGTCCTTCCCCGGATAGCGATGTAGAGCCTCGGCGTAGAGTTCCGAGGAGTCCTCGCCCCGGTCTTCCTCCAGAGCCATCGCCCATTGCAGGTAGCCCCGATAGTCAAAGGGTGCGCGGCGAACCATTTCCTCGTACTCGTCGAGACGGTTCCCAAATCCGCCCTTCATACAGCAGCGTGCCAGCTCCAGATAGACTCCGGCATCGTAGGGGTCAAGCTCCAGAATATTCTGATAATTGCTGTACGCCTGACGATACTGCCCGGCGTTCTGGAGCAGGTCGGCAAGGTCTCGCCAGAGAATCAGGTTGTCCGGGGCGAGCCGCACCGTCCGCAGCAGATACTCCTCCGCCTGGTCAAAGTCCCGCTGCCGCCGATGAAAAAGGGCGAGTTGATGCAGCACGGAGAGGTTCTCCGGGGCAAGCTCCTCTGCATTCTGGAGAGCCTCCCGCTCCAGCGAGGTAAAGCCCCGCTCCCGGTATCGCTCCGCCAGGGTCAGCAGAATCCGTTCGCTCTCCGGAGCCAGCTCGGTCAGCGACTTCAATCGCTCAAGGGAACTCCAGAACTTGCCCTCCTCGGCTTCGATCTCGGCAAGAGCAAGCTGCGCTGGCACGACCTCAGGGGCAGCGGTGGCGACTCGACTGTAGTTCGTCCGCGCCCGGGCGGCACGCTCCGGGCTGCCGTCGGAGTCCAGCACCCATGCCAGAGCCAGCCGCCCCAGAACGCTCTCCGGGTACTCCTCCACCAGCCCATTGAGCAACTCAATCGCCCCATCGTAGTCTTCCTGATGGGCGGCGATCATCGCCAGATAGAACCGCTCGCTCACTCCGCCGAGGTTCAGATCTGGTTGGGGCAGAGAGATAACCTCACCCCGACTGAGTTCTCGCTCCAGCTCCCGGTCGGCTTTGCAGATGCTCCCCGGCACCGCCTCACCAGCGGAATCGGTCAGAGCAAGGCGGAAGCCCCAGCTAACCGGAATCTGCGCCGAAGAGCTGGTGGTCTGGCGCAGGCTCTTTATCAACAGGCGATGCCAGCCCGCTTCGGCTCGGAAGCCGAAGGAGGACTCCACGGCGGGGTAGCTGAAGTGAGAATCCCGCAGCCCGACCTCCACATCGTCGAGGAAGATCCGAATCGAGTCGTCGCTCTCCAGATGCAGCTGGTAGTCCCCCGCCTCTGGCAGATAGATGTAGCCGAGGGCGTAGCCGACTCCACGGGCAATCGGCGAGTAGTCCTCAAACGCCACGAAGCCCTGATAGAGTCCCGCACTGGGAGTCTGCCAGGCGTACTCACCCAGGCTGGGCAGCTCGTAGCTCTCGCGGATTCGCTCTTCTGGCTCGAAGGAACGGTTGAAGTCCAGATAGCCGACCTCGATGAACGGCGCGATGACCTGCCACTGCTCCAGATAGCCCAGCTCACCACTCAGGCGGGCAAGGGTAGCGTCGTCCCGCTGTTGGGAGGCGAAGTAGTAGAGCCACTTTCGTGCCACCCGGCGGGTTGCCGGAGTGACATTCTCACGCTGGAGAATCCTCTCGCAGACCACCCGAAACTCGCTAAAGCGCACCACGTTCTCCACAAAGCGAAGCTGATCGCGGAGCAGTGCCTCCGCCAGGAGACCGTCGGGGTCAGCCTCTATCGCTGCGATGAACTGTTGTTGAGCAGCTTCGTCATCGCCCGCTAAAATAGCCTGCCAGCCGAGAACCTCCGGCGAAGCTGTAGCGTCAACTATCTCCGCCTCGACCGTTCCGGTGAGGAGCTGCTCCAGCGAGATGGCTGACTCCACCGCTCCACTAAGGGAAACACTGACGAGGAGGGTGAGCATCGCAAAGTAAAGAATCCAGCGCATGGTTATCTCCAACGTTTTTTCCAAGAGTAAAAGACGCTTCACTATACCCCAAAGTGGTAGAGATTAGAAGGTGCGGACACCAATCCCAATGAGATATGGTCGACCCTGAGTTTAATATCTTCAAGGGGTAGCTACCCTCTCCCCGCTGGGGGGGGGAACTCGTCCACGGGGCTGGGGGTGAGGGATATAATACAAAAAGGGCGCAGCACGCTGCGCCCCTACAAAACCTGTTGAAAATGATACTTAACGCAAGGTGTTCCGGGCGAAGCCCAGTCCTGTGATGCAACGCACTGCGTTGCCTAGCCTTCCGCTGCCAGCATCTCCTTAACCTTCATCAGGCGGGAGAGGGTGCTGCGCTCTCTCTCGGAGAGTTTCAGGGTGATCGAGTGGATTGTCTCTGCCAGGTCGGGAATCAGCCTGTACTCCAGGGCGTTGACCCGCTGACGAGTGCGCTCCAGCTCTCGTCCCAGCAGGCTGATCGCCTTCTCCAGGGCGGCAAGCTCCAGCAGTCGGGGCAGCAGCTTTTGGAAGCCACGCACCGAGATGTCCAGTTCCGGCGGGGTGTTGATCATCCCGTAAGCCACGGCGTTGCCCGTTAGCTCGGTGGAGAGCGTCGGAACCTTCAGGTTCATGATCCGGCTGGTGGAGACCTCGACCTTGCCCTTTACGCGGGGCAGGGCAAGGGCGGTCTGTGTACCCTGTTCGTCCATCAACGCCCGCGCGACGACGAAGCCGCTAAGGGTTTGCGAAAGCTGGGCTTCCACCTCACGGCGCAGCCCCTTGCTCTTCTCGATTAGTTCGAGAAAGCGACGCATCAATTCGTCCTGTTTATCCTTGAGCAGCTTGTGTCCACGCCGGGCGGTGATCAGGCGTTTCTTCAGCCGCATCAGTTCCATTCTAGTCGGGCTGACATCGAGGATCATTGTGCCGTCTCCAGTCTCTTGCTAGCACTCAGAAAAATCCCATTCCGGTGGATTGTACCCTGATAATGTTTGCCCGTCAAGGCGGCAACTGTAGGAGCAAAGCTGGTGTACGCCCTTGCAGGTTTGCCCCTTGTTACAAAGCAGAGAAGTCCTCCGCAGAAGCCGGTCCGGAAAATAATTTGAACTTTTTTTCATTTACCCCTTGACAGGATTAAATAACCGTGTTATCTTAACGCCACAACAGTTGAGAGTAGTAAAAAAACAGGACACGAAAATGAGCCGACCAGCCAATCCAGAATTGCCGAACAGAATCCTCACCGCCGCTGAGGAAATCGTCGCCGCCGAGGGGCACCACTCCCTGAACATGCGGGAACTGGCAAAGAAGGTCGGCATCACCGCCACAACCATTTATAACCACTTCAAGGACAAAGATAACCTGCTGTTACAGCTTGAGGTGCGGATTGCCGAGAAGCTCAACGACCGCATCCGCCACATCGATCCCGCCCTCGATCCCGCCCAGTACCTCTACGAATTCGGGGTTATCTACCTGGACTTCGCCAAAGAGAATCCACGCCTCTATCGGCTGTACATGGAGTCCGAGCTTTGTGTTGATGAGCATGGGTATATCAT
>Ga0190344_1000322_pt1 | contig 25682 bp, 22 predicted proteins | sample 48721323_MG_FD_161662 | JGI IMG/M metagenome (GOLD analysis project Ga0190344, IMG submission 161662) | Hydrothermal vent microbial mat bacterial communities from Southern Trench, Guaymas Basin, Mexico - 4872-13-2-3_MG | ecosystem: Environmental > Aquatic > Marine > Hydrothermal vents >... | reverse complement strand
GGTTACAGCTACTGGAAATACAACGATTACCGCTTTCAACCGGAAAACGGCAATTTTCCCCAACGATGGGCCGCCGTGCCCCTGCTGTTCATGGACCTGGCTTTTCCCGAAGCCGGGTTGAACGTTTACGACGCGGCCCACGAGTTCTTCTTCCGCCTGGGCAATGACGGCAACGCCATGCTCTTTCGGGGCCGCATGATGATCGCCGGCCTGAGCCTGGTGCTCGGCCTGGGGGTCTGGTTCTGGGCGTCGCGCATCTTCGGCCCGGGCGGCGGATTGATCTCCCTGGCCCTCTATTGTTTCAGCCCTACCATCCTGGCCCACGGCCGCCTGACCACCTCGGACCTGGCCGCTGCCCTGTTCTTCATCTTTTCCGTCGGGGCCGTCTGGAAACTGCTGCACCGCATCAATTTGGCGACGGTGCTCGGGGCCGCCCTGGCGGTTTCCGGCCTCCTGCTCTCCAAGATGTCCGGGGTGTTGATCCTGCCGGTCAGCGTTCTGCTGGTCCTGACCAGGGTGCAGTGGGGCGCTGGCCGGCCGACCCATTTGGGAAACGTTTGCCTGATCCGGTCACGGACCGGCCAGGCGGCCGCTGCCGCCGCGGCGGCCCTGGTGGTGGCGGCGGTTTGCGTAGCGGTGATCTGGGGGGCTTATGGATTCCGTTATGAAAGCGCGGCCGGGCAGGCGGTGGCGGAGGAACTTCCAGATGCGGCCTGGCAAAAGCAATTGGAGGGCGCCGGCGGCCTGAAGCCGGCCATCGCCTGGATGCGCGCGGCAAGGCTTCTTCCCGAGGCCTACCTGTACGGCTTTACCTACGTGGTGTCCAACGCCCGGGGGCGACCGGCATTCTTGATGGGGCAATACAGCCTCACCGGCTGGTGGTATTTTTTCCCTTTCTGTTTGGCCGTCAAGACGCCCCTGACCACCTTGCTGCTGCTGGTCGTTGCGGCCCTGGCCCTGGCCGGCCCCCGGAACCGTGATGACTGGTACGCACTGTCGCCGCTGTTCTGTTTTCTCGCCGTCTATTGGGCCGCGGCCGTGTCCGCGGACATCAACATCGGCCACCGGCACATTTTGCCGGTCTACCCGGCGATGTTCATCATGGCCGGGGCCGCGGCCCGCTGGCGTGCCGTATCCGGGAGAGGTTTCGCGATCCTGGCGCCCCTGGTCGCGGTGGTGCTGGTCTTCGAGACCCAGTGGATTCACCCCCATTACCTCGCCTTTTTCAACGCCGCCGCCGGCGGGCCGTCCAACGGCTATCGCCTCCTGGTGGACAGTTCCCTGGACTGGGGCCAGGACCTTCCCGGGCTGGCACGCTGGATCGATGCCCGCCGGGCCGCGGGGGAGGAGGGCGCGTCGTTTTACCTGGCCTATTTCGGGACTGCCAGTCCTGTCTATCACCAGGTAAATGCCAAAATCATTCCTGTCCGCTGGTGGCCGTGGTTCAAGGATGTGAACCAATGGGCCGATTCGCTGGGCCCCGGCTATTATTGCACCAGCGCGACGACGCTCCAGCAGGTTTACGGCATTCACGGCCAGTGGAACCAGGCGCTCGAGAACGCCTACCGTGACGTGATCAAGGCGCTACGCCGGGATGATGAAATGGGAAAGCCCGCTGACCTTGAAAAGCTGCGGCGCTTCAACCGGCTTCGCTTTGCGCGGCTGGCCAACTACTTGCGGCACCGCGAGCCGGATGCCCGGATCGGCTATTCGATCCTGGTCTACCGGCTTGGGCGTTCGGATGTGGTGTCGGCCTTGGCGGGTCCTTTTCCCGCCTGGAATGACGGGTGACGCTGCTTGTAATGAAACGACGGTGATCCGAAGAATGCCCCGAAAAGGCCCAGAGAACGAGACTCGCCAAGGAGGCCACGGAAACAGCGGCGAAAAATTTGAAATGGGGAGGACGATAGACGAATTCCACCGTGTGACGTCCCTTTTCCACTTCCACGCCCTGGAAAAAGGCGTTCAGCCGCAGCGGGGTTGATGGTTCCTTCCCGTCCACCGTTGCCTGCCATCCGGGGTAGAAGGACTCCGAGAGTACCAGGACGGCGGGTTCCGGCGCGGTGAGATCAATCCGGATATTTCCCGGACCGAGGTACTCGACGGCATCCACGGGCGCGGAAAACGGCCTGATGTGGCGGCCTTCGGCCCGGCCTTGGAACAGGGCGCAATCGGCGGCATTGAAATCGTCCCTGCCAAGCTCCAGCAGCGGATTGGCCCGCGGCGGCCGGAGACGGCCCACCAGCCAGGCCCGGGGCAGGCTCCCGGTGAGGCGGAACAGGAGGGGAGATACTTTCTCCACCCTTTGCCGCAATTCGTCCAGGCGGTCCAGGGGCTGGTCGGAAACGATGTACCTGACGTTGGCGGCCCGCAGAAAACCGATCTTTTGCGGCCAGGGCAGCCGTGCCGCTTCGTGGATGAACCACTGGTACTGCAGCTCCATGCCGGTGTTGCCGTCGACGTGATCGATGCCGGAGAGAATGCCCAGGTGGGGCATCTGCAGCAGTTGCCAGTGCAGATGGTAGGCGGCTACCCGACCCGGTGAGCCGGCGGGACGACGGCTGGCCGGATCCACGAAGACCCGGAATTGGCCGGGATCCTCGAAGATCGGCGCCAGGTCCCGGTGCCGGGAATGGTAGAGGCGCGTCGGCCAGACCGGGTTGAGGTGTCGGTGGGCGGCGTAAAGGTCCGCGACCAGGACGAGCAGCAGCAGGCAAGCCACCAGGCCGGGGCGCGCGCCACGGGGTTTCAGCCAGGCAAGCAAATGGTCCAGGCCGGCGGCCGCCAGCACCACCAGGGCAAAACCGACGAGAAACATGAATTTTTCCGGAAACCGGAAAAAGGGCAGGAGCTGGTAAAACCACGAGTAGACCGGCGTGTGGCGGCCCAGGGCGAGGATGAGACCCAAAACGAGGAGCCCGAGCCAAAAGAGCGTCTGGCGATTGAAGTGCGCAGCGATCTCCCAAAGCGCCAGAGGAAGGATCAAAAAGCCGGGATAAATGGTCAGCAGCCAGGGCATGCCGCCGCTTGCCGGAAAAAAATCGGCCAGGGTCTGCGCATCGGTGGCGAAATCGGCGGGAAACCGCAGCGGCAGGACGAGGTGTTTGAGGGCTTCAGGGGGCAGTGAATGGCGGGTGGCCATATCGTAGTCCATCCCCCCTGCCCTGGCCGAAAGGCGAAAACCCTGGCAGGTCGGCCCGATCTGCACCATGGTCACCATGATCGCCGCGGCGCCCAGGCCGGCCACCAGTGTGCCGCGGCCTGCGGCGGTGCGCCATTTGGCGTGGCGGGCCCCAAAAACGGCATAGGTAAGGAGAAGGGCCGCTATCATGAGAAAAAGCTGGGGTTCGCCGCCGAGGATGGCCGTGACGAGAAACAGGATGACAAGGAGGAAGCCGGGCCGGCGGCGCTGGGATGGCGCCAAGTTGCACGCCCGCGAGAAGGCCCACAACACCGCCGGCAGCCAGATGGCGGTGGTCAGGCTGTTAAGGGTGTTGACCGAGGCGATGGTATAGCCGCCGTAACCGTAGGCGGCAGCGGCCAGCAGGGCGGCGCCGTTGGAGCGGCCTTCCTGTTTCAAAAAGAGATAGCAAAAGAGAAAGCCCAAAAAGAAGTGGAGGCAGACAAACCAGTTGAACGCGAGCGGGAAGGGGAGGGCGGCGAAAAGAAGCGAGAGCGGGTAGAACACCCCGGACTGGATATCGCTCAGAAAAGGGGCGCCGCAAAAGTAGCTCGAACACCAGAACGGGATTTCTCCTTGCTGCAACGACTGGGCAAGAAAGTACTTCATGGGATAGAACCAGCGATGGATATCCCGAAAATAAAACGTGTTTTCACCGGAAAGCACCGGGTGGAAGAACAGGGCCACCAGGGCCGCGGAAAGCAGCACCGGAAGCGAGGATTTGAGGCGGGCGGAGCGCATGGGCAAAAAAAATAGCATGGAGGCCAGGCAGGGGCAAGCTCCGGCCGGCGTTGCGCGGTCACTGACGACGGTGTAATAGGTGTCGATGATGGAGAAACGAGCTCAACAGATCCGCCCCTCGGTCCTGGTTTTCCTTCAAGCTTGTCTCGTCCTGGCGATTTACGCCAACACGTTGCATGTTCCTTTTATCTTCGACGATATCCCCAACATCCGCGACAACCTCCACTTGCACCTCACCCAAATTGACCTGGAAAGCCTCAGGCAGGCCGCCTTTGAGAGCCCCCTGCCCACGCGCCCGGTGGCCTATGTTTCCTTCGCGTTGAACTGGTTTTTTCACGGCGACGCGGTGGCTGGCTACCACCTGGTCAACCTGGCGGTCCACCTGCTCACCGGCCTGTTCCTGTGGCTGCTCTTGACGGGGACCGCCGAGCTGGCGGCCGGGCCAGCATCGGTGGAAAAACGGGGATGGTCGCCGTCCCCGGAAGCCCGGCGGTGGATCTGTTTTTGGGCCGTCTTGATCTGGCTCGTCCATCCGTTGCACACCCAGACGGTAACCTACATCGTGCAGCGGATGAACGGCTTGGCGGCCCTGTTTTTCATCGTGAGCCTGTTTGGCTACCTGCGGGCGCGGACCGCCGTCGGCAGGGGCGGGAAGATGCTCTGGGGGGCCGCCTGCGGGATCTCGGCGGCCTTGGCCATGGGCTCGAAGGAGATCGCGGCCACCCTGCCTTTTTTCATCTTTCTCTACGAGTGGTATTTTTTCCAGGATTTGAAGTGGGAGGGGTGGCGCCGCAAGATGCCGCTGCTGCTGGTCCTTGTCGCCGCCGGCGCGGGGCTGGTATGGATCTTCCTGGGCGCCGATCCGCTGCAAAGAATCACCGGGGGGTATGCCTACCGTGATTTTACGCTTGTCGAACGGGTGTGGACCCAGTTCAGGGTGGTGCTTTTCTACATCACGCTGCTCCTTTTCCCGCACTCCTCACGGCTGAACCTGGATTACGATTTTCCCCTGTCCCACTCCCTGGTCGATCCGCCGTCAACCCTGGCGGCATTCTTGTTCATTGTTCTATTGGCGGCCGTCGCCCTGACCACGGCTATGCGCCATCGCGTGGTTTCCTTCTGCATCCTGTGGTTCCTGGGCAACCTGGTGATCGAGTCTTCGGTCGTCGGCCTGGAAATCATCTTCGAGCACCGCACCTACCTGCCTTCCATGGCCTTTTGTCTCCTGGCGGCAGGCTTTGTTTATCGCTGCATCCGGTCGTCCCGGCTTCGGATCACGCTGCTGGCGGCGGTGGTGGCGGTGTTGAGCTTCTGGACCTACGAGCGCAACGGGGTCTGGCAGGATGATTTGACCCTGTGGACCGACTGCGCCGCCAAGTCGCCCAACAAGGCCCGTCCCAATAACAAGGCCGGCGTGGCCATGGAAAAAAGGGGCCGCATCGAGGAGGCCGAAGCCTACTACTGGAAGGCCCTGGTGAGCGATCCCGACGATGTCTATGCCTACTACAACCTGGGCAACATCGCCAGAAACCGGGGGCACCTGGCGGAGGCCGAGGATTTTTACCGCAAGGCGATTCACCTGGTGCCGGAAAACAAGGAGGCCCATCTGAATCTCGGGGTCACCCTGGTTTTGTCGGGAAGGCTCCAGGAAGGGATGGATCACATGCGCAAGGCCATCGCCATCGACCCGGATTTTGCCCTGGCCCATCGCAATCTGGGGGGGCTGCTGTGGCAGCAGGGAAAGGTGGATGACGCCATGGCCCACTTGCGCCAGGCACTGCGCGTTGATCCGGCCGATGCCGAGGCCCATTACTTGATGGGCAACAGCTTGCTTGAGAAAAACCGGGTGAAAGAGGCATTTTCCCACTACGTGCGCGCATTGCGGCTTCGCCCGGACTACGTGGAGGCGCACAACAACCTGGGGGTGCTGTTGTTCCAGGCCGGAAGGCCTGATGAGGCTGCCGCGCATTTCCAAAGAGCCCTGGAATTGAACCCGGGCCATGCGCAGGCGAAAGCGAACCTTGAACGGATCCGCGACTGAAAATGAGTGATCCGATCGTACGATAACCAAAGCGGAGATCGCCCCATGTATCGGGACCAGAAGATTGTTGTCGTCATGCCCGCCTACAACGCGGCCCGGACACTGGAGAAAACCCACGCGGAAGTGATGGCGCAGCAGGTCGTGGACCATGTGATCGTGGTGGACGACGGCAGCAACGACAAAACCGTGGCCATCGCCAGGGATTTGCCTCAGACCACGGTCCACGTGCATCCGGCCAACCGGGGCTACGGCGCCAATCAGAAGACCTGCTACCGCTTGGCCCTGGAGGCCGGGGCGGACATCGTTATCATGGTGCACCCGGACTACCAGTACACCCCCAAGCTGATCCCGGCCATGGCGGCCATGATCGGCAGCGGCCTGTACCACTGCGTGCTGGGCTCGCGCATCCTCGGCGGCTATGCCCTCCAAGGGGGGATGCCGATGTGGAAGTACGTCGCCAACCGGCTGCTCACGGCGGTGGAAAACCTGCTCACCCGGGCCAAGCTTTCCGAGTATCACACCGGCTACCGGGCCTTTTCCCGCGAACTGCTCCAGCGGCTGCCCCTGGAGGCCAACTCCGACGATTTCGTCTTCGACAACCAGATGCTGGCCCAGATCCTGTGGCTCGGCTACACCGTGGCCGAGGTCAGTTGCCCCACCCGCTATTTTGCCGAGGCCTCGTCCATAAATTTTCAGCGCAGCGTTGTCTACGGGCTCGGCTGTATCCGGACCGGTTTAGAGTATCGTCTCAGCCGCTGGGGAATGATGACCAGCGCCCGCTTTCCCCGGCGGGCAACCCTTGCTGGCCCCGAAAGCCGAAAAGCTGGAGAGAAATCTTGTTCCTGAAGCCGCGTCGATTTCGTCGGCGTGGATGAACGCATGATCGGCGCCCCTAATCTGTTTGGTGTTTTTTTGTCCTTGTCACCGGTTTCAAGGATAAATTTTCCCTTGCCCTGGACGTCCCACGAGCGGCGCTGAGGGAAAAGGGCGGAGCCCTGTTTTGACAGGGTTTGGGGGCAATGCTTGACCTGAAGCGAAATTTCTTGGATAGTCGTGTATACCCGGCAGGCCCCCTCGGGAGGCACGAATGCGGTATTTGCGCGTTACGCCTTTCCACAACTTTTCAAAGGAGCTCACACGATGAAAAAGACGAACCTCGTGATCCGTGTCCTGGCCATCCTGGTCTTGATCGCCGCTTTGGCCGCCTGCGCCTCGTCTCCCAAGAAATCCAGCACCGGGGAGTACGTGGACGACTCGGTGATTACCACCAAGGTCAAGGCCAAGCTGGCCGCCCAGGACTGGACCAGCCCCTTCAAGATCAGCGTCGAGACCTTCAAGGGCACCGTTCAACTGAGCGGGTTCGTCAACACCCAGGAGCAGGTCGAATGGGCGGGGAATGTCGCCCGCAGTGTGAAGGGGGTCCGGGCGGTCAAGAACGACTTGATTGTGAAATAGGGCTAAAGCCGCTCCAGGATCTTCCGGGCAACTTTTGGTCTTTTCCCGTCATTCCTGCGAAAGCAGGAATCCATGTCGCCAAGCTGAAGGCATTCCGGAAATTTCATTGAGGCGCGAAACGTTGACAAGTCCGGAAATCAGTAGATACGCCCCAGGTCCTCGATGGCGTCCACCACCATGCCGGTGCCCACCGCGATGAGCAGGATGTCCCCGGCCACGCGGACGAAGCGATGCCCGCTGGGCGGCGGTCCCAGGTGCACCAGGACCTCCCGGGGCAGGTCGTAGAAGATGACATCCCGCGGAAGGGGATGGTAAAGCTTCCATTTCTTGGCCTGTCCCGGCGGCATGCAGCCGTTGCCTTTTTTGGCCAGCCCCGGCGGGCAGTGGCCGCGGCGGAACTGGTTCGCGTAGTAGCGGTCGATGGGGGACCGGTCGCGGTTGGCGAAAAACCGATGGTACCGGTCGCCGCGGCCGTCCCTGCGATCTGCCTGGTGCCGGTGCTGCTGCTCCTGGCGGTGCTGGTATTCCCGGCTTTCCACCCCCGGCCCCTGCGGCCCGGAGCAGTCCGCCTTCTGGGCGGCTTTGCTTTTTTGTCCGTTGCCTTTCCAGGATGGTTGTTGCGCTGCCGCCGGACCCGCGACCCACAGCAAGATGGCGAGCGTCAAGGTTGTGATGCCGGCCGGAAAAAGAATGCGTTTCATGGTTGCCTCCCTTGCAGCCAGGGTTCGGAGAAACGGTCACCTGCATCCACCTGGAATGCTGCCCCAAGTCGCGGTTTTTGGCAAGTGGTGGTTTTTATGCCGTGCGGGTTTCGACGAACCCGTGTCGCAAGGCCAGCTTGGAGAACATCTGGGTCAGGCCGGCGCCCAGGGTATAAACCGATCCGATGTTCAGGTTGGTGACGGCGGTCTCGTCGAAAAAGAGGTTCAGGCTCGAGCTCATGCCTTCCTCCGCCCTCCAGTAACAGATCATCAGGGGCACCCTGGGCAGCGGGTCGAGGACCACGGAGATGTCGGATTCGAACAGCGGGTCGACCTGGCGGCCGCTGAACATGTGCACGATGTCATCGAAGAAGTCGGGCAGGGTGTCGGCGAGCTGCTTCATCGGTTCTTCGCACCGTTTTTCAAACAGCGGGGCCCGCTCCCGCCCGCCGGGCAGCTCGCGGAACGGCAGCCAGACCCCGGTGGGGGTTTTCCCCTCGCCGTCGAGCACATAGTTGAGAAACGGCACCGCCACCCAGTGGTTGATGTGGATATCGGCGTAGAGCTTGCCATCGGCGTCGACGCTGAAATTCTTGCCGAGAATCTTCAAGGTCAGGCGGCCGTTGAGCAACTGGCCGCCGGTGCGTCGGGCCGCCTCGGCCAGGTCGAGGCCGGCCATGCGGCTCCTGAGTTCCGCCAGGCGATTTTCCGCGCCGTTATCGTTGGGTGGAGGAGGATCGTCATCGGTGCACCGGGCCAGGATTTCAGGCCCCAGGTGGGGGCATTCGCTCAGTTGTCGCCGCCCCTGGAGCACGGCCGCGGCAAAGGCCAGGCAGGTTTTTTCGCCGCAGTCCTGGCAGTTGGACTTGTTGAGCAGTTTTAAGATATCCACAGCGGTCCGCGGTTTGGCCATGGCGAAAATTCTCCTTTTATAATAGATGATTACAAATCAGGTGGGCGGCGCTTGACCTCTCCAAACTGATCATGTCATCAAACTGATCATGTCCGATCGGTCTGTCAAGGGGAGGGCATTTCGGGATGACAGGAGGAGAGCAATGCGTCAACTACCGCAAGCCCTCGATGAACGAGCGCACCGCCGCCAGGCCGCCGGTGTCGAAGCGGCGGATGGTCTCGGTGCCGATGACCGCGACTTCGGCGCGGTCCTTCAAGAATGCGATGTCGCTGCGCTGCTTGACCCCGAAGCCCACCGCCAGGGGCAGGTCGGTGCTGCGGCGGCAACGGGCCAGGTAGTCTTCCAGGGAAGCGGTAAAATCCGTGTCGGCGCCGGTGACCCCCTTGCGGGCCACGCAGTAGACCATGCCCCGGGCATGGCGGGCCAGCAGCGCCAGGCGCGCCTCGGGCGAGGTGGGGGCGAAGATCAGCACCGGGTTGAGAGCGTGGGCTGCCATGGCCTGCAGGTAGGCGCCGCCTTCCTCTGGCGGCAGGTCCGGCACGATGGCCCCGGCCAGGCCCATGTCGGCCATTTGGGCGACAAAAGGTTCGACCCCGTACTTGTACAGGATATTGTAATAGCTCATGAAAAGAAACGGTATGGGGAACTCCGCCGCCGCCCGGCGGGCAAAATCGAGGCATCCGGCCACGGTGGCGCCGGCCGCCAGGGCCTCCTGGTTGGCGCGCAGGATCACCGGCCCGTCGGCGATGGGCTCGGAAAACGGGATCTGCAGCTCCATCAGCTCGACGCCGGCATTCACCATTTCCGCCACCATGGCGTAGGAGGCCGCCATGGAAGGGTAGCCGATGACGATGTGGGTCATCAGCAGGGGGGCGTCGGGGCGTCGGCGTTGGCGGATGTAGGCGGTAAGGTCCATCCCGAGGCGTTTCCTATTCGTTTCGCATTTCGATTTTTCGGTACTTGTCCGCCCTGGCGCGGATGAAGGCGCGCCACTGCGGATCGTCGAAGGCTTCGGCCACGGTGAAGATATCCTTGTCGGCCCGGCCGGACTGGTTGATGATGATGATTTCGTCGCGGTCCAGGTGCGGCGCCTCCTTGAAGGCCTGGACGAAGGCGTGGGCCGATTCCAGGGCCGGGATGAGCCCCTCCTTTTGCATGGCCAGGGACAGGGCGGCGATGACCTCGTCGTCGGTGGCCGCCTCGAAGCGCACCCGGCCGGTCTCCTTCAGGTGGGACAGGATCGGCGACACCCCCACGTAGTCGAGCCCGGCGGCCACGCTGTGGGTCTCGCGCATCTGGCCGTCGCCGTCTTGCAGGAAGTAGGTCTTGTACCCCTGGGCCACCCCCACGCTGGCGTCCGGCCAGGCCAGGCGGGCGGCGTGGCGGCCGGAATCCAGGCCACGGCCGCCGGCCTCCACCCCCACCAGTTCCACCGGGTCGTCCATGAACCCCTGGAACAGGCCCATGGCGTTGGAACCGCCCCCGACGCAGGCATAGACCCGGCCGGGCAGGCGGCCTGTCCGGGCCAGGACCTGCTCCCTGGCCTCCCGCCCGATGATCGACTGGAAAAAGCTCACCATTTCCGGGAACGGGTGCGGGCCGCAGGCGGTGCCCAGGACGTAGTGGGTGGTGTCCATGCGGGCGACCCAGTCGCGGAAGGCCTCGTTGATGGCGTCTTTCAAGATCCGGGTGCCGGTTTCCACCGGGATCACCTCGGCACCGAGGCGCTGCATCCAGAACACGTTGGGCCGTTGGCGCTCCACGTCCACCGCCCCCATGTAGATGGTGCACTCGAATCCGAAGCGGGCCGCCATGGTGGCCGTGGCCACCCCGTGCTGGCCGGCGCCGGTTTCGGCGATCACCCGCCGTTTGCCCATGCGCTGCACCAGCAGCCCCTGGCCCATCACGTTGTTGGCCTTGTGGGCCCCGGTGTGGTTGAGATCCTCGCGCTTGATGAAGATCTGCGCACCGCCGAAGTGGGCCGTGAGATTGGGCGCGAAGGTCAATGGCGTAGGGCGGCCGGCGTATTCGGCCATCAGGTCGCTGTAGGTCAGCCAGAAGGCCGGATCGGCCTTGGCTTCTTCGAAGACGCGGTCCAGCTCGTCGAAGGTGGCTTCCAGGATTTCGGGGACGAAGGCGCCCCCAACCCCGCCGTAGTATCCCTTACGGTTCATGGTACAAGGCTCCGAGGCTCTGGGCGAAGACGAAGCGGTCCGTGCGGCAGAACAGTTCCGAGTAGAGGGCGGCTTCGGCCCGGGGAAAGTTCAGGTAGCGGCGCACCGCCAGAACCGGGGTGTTGGCTGCCACTTGCAGGTGGCGGGCCCGGGGCCCGGAGAGGTAGGCGATGCGAAAGGTCTGCCGGCCGCCGGAGGGGCGCAGGTAGTAGTGCTCGGCGGCCAGGCGGGCCAGGGAGCGGCCCTCCAGGTCAAGCTGATCCAGCCCCGGAAAATGGTCGGGATCGAGGTAGAAGTCCTCGACGAGCACCGGGACATCCTCGGTGAAACTCAAGCGCGAGAAGAAAAACGCCTCCCTCCCGGCAAAGGGGTTGTGCGGGTCGTGGCCGATGTGACGCCGCCTGGGCCGGGCGAGCAGCCGGGTGCCCACCGTCACGCCGGTCTGCAGAAACGAGGCGCTGGTGCCGGCCAGGGAGAAGAGGTCCACCTCCTGCTCGGGCGGCTGCACGAAGGTGCCCGAGCCGCGGCGCCGCACCAGGATGCCGCGGCGCACCAGCAGGTCGGTGGCCTGGCGGGCCGTGGGCCGGCCGATACGATGGGTGGCGGCCAGCTGGTGCTCGGAAGGGATGCGGCTGCCGGGCGGATAGGTCCCCTTGCGGATTTCGGCCAGCAGCAGGTCGGCCAGTTGGTGGTACAACGGTACGGGGGATGCGGGGTTGAGCATGGCGTCTTGTCTGCTTTGGGGGAAGCGGTTATCGGTTGTCGGTTATCGGTTATCGGTTATCGGTTGTCGGTTATCGGTTGTCGGTTATCGGTTATCGGTTATCTGTTGTCGGTAGGGGCTTTCGCGGAAGTTGCCGGCTTGGCTTCCACCGTCTCGTCCCGGTGATTTCCGGCCCCCCGTCACCCCGGGTTTGGTCCGGGTTCCATGTCGGAGGGCTGGAGATTCCGGGAAATTTCAGCGCTGCCTTCCGTCCCGTGACATGGATTCCCGCTTGCGCAAAAGCAACGGGCAGGCGCAATCGGGCGGCAATCCGCCGAGACTTGCAAGTTGTTAGGGAATAGCGACTTATTGGCTAGGTTGTCAAGACAAATCGGCTCTGGTCCTAAGAAAGCCCGAAAAACGCATCGGTCACGCCGGGGCGCAGGCGACGCTTGGAACCCGCCGGATTCTTCTCGCCGAGGCACTTCGAAGCAATGGCGGCAGGCCTTCTATCCAAGGACGGCGAGCTTTTTCAGCCCGGCATAGCCGAACATCCCGGCAAAGAGGATCAAGAACAGGGCGCAGGCGGCGATCAGTCCCCGGTAGGCCCGGTCGCTCATGAACCGTTTGCCCTTCCAGACCGCCGCGGCCACGGCGGTGTACCAGGCGAAATCCGCCATGATGTGGCCGGCAAAGAAGGCTGCCGCCCCCGCTATCCCCAGGGCCAGGCTCTGGGTGATGTACCCCAGCCCGATGGAAATCCACCAGATGGTCCAGTAAGGGTTGGCCAGGCTGAGCAGGATTCCGGCCACTACCAGGTTGCGGCCGGCCTCCTGTTGCGGTTGGACCGCCAGGGTCAGCCGCGGCAGGCTGCGCAGCATCCCGTAAGCCATCCAGAGCAGGGCGATGCTGCCCAGCAGGGCCGTGGCGACGAAGACCGGCGTTTTCTTCAGCAGCGGCCCCACCCCGAACACCAGGGCTACCATCAGGGCCAGCTCCAGGATACCGTGGCCCACGATGAGCAAGGGGCCGGCGGCCGGCCCCTTGCGCGAACTTTCGCTCACCGTCACGGTGAACAGCGGGCCGGGCATCATGGCGCCGGAGAGGGCCACGGCAAAGGAAGTGGCAAAAATGGCGGCCAGGGCTGTCATGCGCGGTTTGCTCTTTTTAGACGTTTTCCGGGTCGTCTCGCGTCGTCTCTTTCCGATAAACATGGCTTCCGGATAAACCCTGGCGGGCTTTGCGGAATGAGGCAACGGTGACCGGAGGAATCCCGGATGGTCGTCGGGTTCATCTCGTCAACTTCGGGTTGTTTCTGTGGCGCTGGCCGTCGCGGCGGGTTTTCTTCTCCAGGTTGCGGCGCAGGGCCTCGCTCAGGTCGACGCCCGTCTGGTTGGCGAGGCACACCAGGACGAAGAGCACGTCGGCCAGTTCGTCGGCCAGGCTGTCGGGTCCGTCCTGCCTTTTGAAGCTCTGATCGCCATAGCGGCGCGCCATGATGCGGGCCAGCTCGCCGACTTCCTCCATCAGTATCGCCGTGTTGGTCAGTTCGCTGAAATAGCGCACGCCGTAGGTGTTGACCCAGGCGTCGATGCGGGCCTGCAAGGGGCCGAGGTCGGGATCGATCAAGGCGGCCGCCGCATCTTCCCCGGATCCAGCCCGATCCAGGCGTGCCTCGATGTCGGACATGGATTGCGCAAAGGCCTGGCGCTGGTCCCGGGCGAAGGGATTGAAACGGTGCATGTCCTCGAAGAGCTGCCAGGTGTCGTTTTCCACCACCCCAAGGATGTGCAGCAGACGCCGGTAGCCTTCGGTATCGATGGGCATGGGCTTGGCGCCGAAGGCGGCCAGGCTGCGGCCGATGAAATGGGTCAACGCCAGGCTCACGGCGATCTGCCGGTCGTGTTCCTCGGCGCTGGTCTCGATGATTTCCAGCCCCCGGTCGGTCAACCAGCGCTGGATCGGTTCGTAACGGGCGGCTTCGATCCGCTCGCGGCAGACCACGATCTTGTGGCCCGCCAGGGAGTCGGCGGCCGAATCGGGGCCGAACATGGGGTGGGTGGCCAGAATGGGCGTGGCCGGCGGCAGGATCTCCCTCATCCAGCGCACGGGCAGCACCTTCACCGAGCAAACGTCCATCACCAGGGTGTCGGGGCCGAGAAGGGGCGCGATGCCCCGAAGATGGTCGCGCAGGGATGAGATCGGCACGCAGAGGATCACGATGTCCTGGCGGCAGATCTCTTCAAGGGATGCCGGCGCCGCGCCCGCAGCGCGGATGGCGTCGGTCTTGGCGCCGCTGTCCAGCACCAGCACGGCCAGGTCCGGGGCCAGGTAGCGGGCCGTCAACGCGCCGAAGCGGCCGAATCCGATGATGCCGATCATAGGTGTTTCCTCAAGCGGGCAAAGGCCTCGGCGAGTGTCTCGGCGCTGACGGCATAGCAGATGCGAACGTGACCGGGGGTGCCGAACGCCTCGCCCGGTACCATGGCCACCCCGGTCTGGCGCAGCAGCTCCATGGCGAAATCATGGCTGCTCTGGCCTTTTGCCAGGCGGCGGCGAACATCCGGAAAAAGGTAGAACGCCCCCTGGGGCGGCACGCAGTCGAAAAGAGCCGTGGCTTGCGCGTAGGCGTAGCGCCTTCGTTCGTCCAGCTTCGCCAGCCATGTCTTCAACCAGGGCGCCTCGCCCGCGGCGGCCAGGGCGCCGTACTGGGCGAAGGTGCACACGTTGCCGCAGAGGTGGCTCTGCAACCGTTCCAGGGCGCGGGCCAGGTCGCCCGCGGCGGCGACGTAGCCGACACGAAACCCGGTCATGGCAGCGGTTTTGGAAAAACTGCGCACCACGATGAGCCGGTCCCGGATATCGGCCAGCCGCCAGGGATCGAACGCCTTGTGGGGGGGATAGACGAAATCGCGGTACGCCTCGTCGGCAACGAGGTAAAAGTCATTTTCACGGGCCAAGCTGGCCAGGTCCGCGAAGGTCTGCCGCGGATAGACGGCGCCGGTGGGGTTGTTGGGGCTGTTGACGACGATGGCGCGGGTTCGCGGACTTATGGCCCGGGCGATGGCCGCCATATCCAGCTGGTGGTCGCCGCGGCAGGCAACGGATACCGCTTCGGCGCCGGCCAGGCGCACCTGGGCGGTGAAGCTCACCCAGCAGGGCACCGGGAGGATCACCTCATCGCCCGGATCGCAGATCGTCTGGAAAATGGAAAACAGCGCCTGCTTGGCGCCGTTGGTGACGACGATGTTCTCGGCGCCGAGCCCCTCGAAATCGGCCGCCAGCCGTTGCCGCAGCGCCGTCACGCCCCCGGCGGCGTCGTAGCGGGTAAAACCGTCCTGGAGAGCCTGGGCGGTGGCGGTAACTACCGATGCCGGGGTGGCAAATTCCGGTTCTCCGATGGCCAGGTTGAGCACGTCGGTCCCGGCTTGGCGAAGCTGCCGCAGCAACGGAATGAAGGCCGTCGTGGGCGAGGCCTTGCTACGGACGATGCGTTGGGCCAATCTCATCGACCCCTCGCTTGCTGGCGCAGGATCAGGTCACCGATCACCAGGGCGGCCATGGCCTCGACGATGGGCACGGCGCGGGGGACGACGCACGGGTCGTGGCGTCCTCGGGCTTCCAGGGTGGCTGGCCGGCCCTGGTAGTCGACGGTTTCCTGGGGCAGGCCGATGGTGGCCGGAGGTTTGAAGGCCACGCGGAACACGATGGGTTCTCCGTTGCTGATGCCGCCCTGGATGCCGCCGCTGTGATTGGTCGCTGTCCCCAGGCGCCCGCTTTTTTCGATGAAGGGATCGTTGTGGACGCTGCCGCGCATGCGGGCCGCGGCAAAGCCGGAGCCGATCTCGAACCCCTTGGCGGCGGGAATCGACAGCATGGCCTGGGCCAGCAGGGCCTCGAACTTGTCGAAGACCGGCTCCCCTAATCCGGCCGGCACGTTGCGGCAGACGCAGGCCACGATGCCACCCACGGAATCCTTTGCCTCGCGAACGGCGGCGATCAGCTCGGCCATGCGCGCGGCGGTTTTCGGATCCGGGCAACGCGCCGGGTGGGCGTCGACGGATTGCCGGGAAAGCGTTTCGAGGTTTAAATTGGGCGCTGCAATGTCCCCCACGGTCGTCACCCAGGCCACGATGTCGATGCCGAAATTTTCCCGCAACCACTTGTCGGCCACGGCCCCGGCGGCTACCCGGCCGATGGTTTCCCTGGCGCTGGCCCGCCCGCCGCCGCTGCTGGCCGCAATGCCGTACTTGACCCGGTAGGTGTAGTCGGCGTGGGAGGGGCGGGGGACGGTGTCCATCTCGCCGTAGTCGCCGGGCCGCTGGTCGCGGTTTTCCACCCGCATGGCGATGGGGGTGCCGAGGGTCCGGCCGTGGTCCACTCCGGAAAGGATGCGCACCTGGTCGACTTCGCTGCGGTCGGTGGTCAGGGTGCTCTGCCCGGGCCGGCGCCGGTCGAGCTGGGCCTGGATGTCGGCTTCGCCCAAAGCCAGGCCCGCCGGGAGGCCGTCGAGCACTGCGCCCACGGCCCTGCCGTGGGATTCGCCGAAGGTGGTCGCTCTGAGCAAGGTGCCGAAGCTGCTGGACACGGGTTTTCCTCCGCTGGGGAAAGTGGGTTTTTAGCACCTATCACAATCGGCCGGCGCCCGGCAACCCGAAGCCGGGCGCCCCAAGGGGGCGTTAAAGCGGGGATCCGCGGTCGAGGGCACAGGCGGAAAAGCGGCATGAAACAGAAAATTTCTCGTGATGAAGTCGTCGCAGGCCCCTGACAAGACAGTGGGGACGCTGGTCCCCAAAGAAGGATGGCGAAACGGGCGATAGGATGATAGGGGAAATGGGGTTGAAGAAAGCCACAGCCCAGCAAGGATTTTTTATGCGCCTGAGCGCCTCAAAGCCGGTTGAGGTCCGCGGCCGGGTCATCGGCGGCCCGCTTCCCCTGATCTGCCTGCCGCTGGCCGCTCCAGATTTGCCGGGCCTTCTCCGGCAGGCCCGCACCGCCGCCGCCCTTGCGCCGGACCTGGTGGAATGGCGGGCCGACGTATTCGAGGAACTTGATCTGCCAGCGCTGCCCCGGGCCCTGGCGGAGCTGCGGTCGGCCATCGGCGATTTGCCCCTGGTTTTCACCTGCCGGCGAGCGGAAGAGGGGGGATTCAGGGCCATGGATGGCCGCCTGCGCCTGGAGATTATTCTGGTGGCCATTGCCTCGGGGCGAATCGATCTTTTGGACACCGAGCTGGCCGGGGGCGCGGATTTCGTCGCCGCCGTGCGCAATGCCTGCCGGCGGGCGGGCGTCCGGCTGATTCTCTCCTGGCATGATTTCCAGCACACCCCGGCGGCGGCCGTGATTGTCGACCGGCTGGCCCGGGCCGAGGCCCTGGGCGCCGATATCGCCAAGGCGGCGGTGATGCCCGTGGACGGAGATGATGTGTTCACCCTGCTGCAAGCCACGCGGCAAGCCCGCCGGGAGGCGGTGAAGATCCCCCTGATCACCATGGCCATGGGACCGAAGGGGCTGGTTTCGCGAATCGTGGGAGCGGCCTACGGCGCTGACGTGACTTTTGCCGTGGGCGTTCAGGCCACTGCGCCGGGGCAGATTCCCATCGAAAAGCTGCGGGAAGCATGGCGGGTACTGGGGGTGGATTCCTGACCGGGGGCAGCAATGACGGAAAAGGGCCGGACGGATTCGGGGTTTTTCAGCCACAGGCCGGCGGAATGGAAGCGAATTTCTCGATCAAATCCTGGCGGCGATATCCCGGGCGATCTCTTCCGGGCTTCTGCCGGTGGTGTCGAGGGCCTCGAAACGGGCGTAGCCGGCGGCGCGTTCCTTTAGCAAGGCAGTGATTCGGGCCAGGCGATCTTCGGTTTCCAACAGGGGGCGCCGCACCTCCGTGTCGGCCTCGACCCGCGCCAGAATCGCCTCCGGTTCGGCGGTCAAGCAGAAGATGCGGCCAGTGCGGCCCAGGACCTCGGCGTTTCCCGGGTCCAGCAGCAGCCGTCCGCCGGTGGCCACCACCAATCCCCCAGCCATCGCCAATTCGCGCGCCACTTCCGCTTCCAGTTTTCGGAAATAGGCTTCTCCGTGGTGCCGGAAGATGCCGGCGACCGAGCAACCCTGGCGCGCGGCGATCAGTTCGTCGGTGTCCACGAAGCGGCGGCCCAGAATCTGGGCCAGGCGCCGTCCCACGGCGCTTTTGCCGGTGGCCATGAAGCCGGTGAGGATGATGTTGCCAGGGCGCATGAAAAGCTCGATGAAGAAGTCGGTTTCCCGGGATCTAATCCACGTCGGGCTGATCTTTCAAGGCTACCTCGGAGGAGATGATTTTACAATGATCGGTCTGCGTTGCCGCGACGATTGTGGCATCGGCGTTCGTCGGAACGAGACAGGAGGGGAAAGACGGGAGGAAATTGAATTTGAATCGTGTTGTGGCGCGTTGAGCGTCGTGGTAGGTTCAATTGAAGCGATGGCGAATTGATGGCCCGGCAGTGGCCCTCAATGGATGCCAACGGAACGCATACCAAGGCAGGGACCGGCAATGATGCAGATCACCAAGATCATCTCCGGCGGTCAGACCGGTGCCGACCAGGCAGCCCTGGATGCCGCCATCGAGCTGGGTATCGATCACGGCGGCTGGGTCCCCAAGGGGCGGCTCACCGAAGACGGCCCCCTGGCCGACAAATACCGGCTCACCGAGACGCGCACCGCCAGTTACCCCGAGCGCACCGAGCGCAACGTACTGGATGGCGACGGCACGGTGATCTTCTCCCACGGCCCCCTGACAGGGGGATCGAAACTGACGGCCGAGCTGGCCCAAAAGCATGGCAAGCCCTGCTTGCATATCGATCTGGGCCGGATGCATCCGTTGAAGGCATCCGGCAAGTTGCACAAGTGGATCAGGGGCAATGGGGTGAGGATTCTCAATGTTGCCGGCGCCAAGGCATCCAAGGATCCGGCCATCTACAATGAGGTTTACCAGGCGATTTGGGGCCTTTTCGTTCTGGATACCCTGGGCGCTGATCCCGGTCCGGAGGCGGAGGTGTTTCGCTTGGATGACCTGTCCCAAAAAATATCAAACCGGCCTGAAACTGTCGCAGCGGCGGTTGAGTTCTTGGAGAAACATCTGCCGTTGGCGCACCGGGTCGAGATTTCGCGCATGGGCCGCGATGAGCTGGCAGAGGCGTACCCGGGCCTCGGTGCCTGGATGCGCGAAATTTTCGGCCTGTGGCAGGGAAACGACGCCTTGCTGAAAAACATCGAAGAGATGCTCGGGCACCCGATCGAATCCGCCGACGAGGCCACCTCGGCAATCCTGGCGGCCCTGGCCCAAAGGCTGCGCAGGACCCACCGGCTGCGGGTGGTCAAGTGAGCCCCGGATCATAATTTCAGCCCACCCAAGACACGAAAACCCATCAAGGCCGCAACCCGACAAGGGGGGCGGCTTTTTCGGTTGCGCCGCGGCGCGTTTGCGCTATATTGAGGCCGGTTTGTGAGGCCGGTTTGCCCGGCCGGCGACTGGAAAAGCGGGAATGGAAGGGCCACGGCAACGATGGGCCGGGTGGCGGAAAGGATCGATGATGGGTGTATTGGGCAAGATTGTCGGCGGAACCATCGGTTTTGCCATCGGCGGCCCCCTGGGGGCCATTGCCGGAGCGGTTTTCGGACATGCCTTCGATGTCAACAATGGGGCCGAGCAGATCGAGGGGCCACCCTCGATGTCGGCCACTGACACGGCCCAATTTACCTTTTTTGTCGCCACCTTCTCCATGCTGGCCAAGCTGGCCAAGGCCGACGGCCCGGTCACCGCCGAGGAAATCGACTCGGTGGAGCGCTTCATGGTGAACGATTTGAATCTCGATCCGGAGAGCCGCCGCATCGGGATGAATATTTTTCACACCGCCCTCAACGCACCCGAATCCTTCGGGGATTTTGCTCGTCAATTCTATCGCCAATTCCATAATCGGCCCCAGATGCTCGATTTGCTGCTCGATATCCTGTTTCGGGTGGCGCTGGCCGATGGCCGGATCACGCCTTCCGAGGAGCATTTGGTCAAGGAGGCGGCGGCAATTTTTCGCTTCAGCCCGGAGCAGCTCCAGCGCATCAAGGCCCGCTACCAGCGGGCGGTGGACCGCTACTATGCCATTTTGGGGGTTACGCCCCAGGACAGCGACGAAGAGATCAAGCGCCAGTACCGGCGCAAGGTCAGCGAGTTCCATCCGGACAAGATCGCCGGCAAGGGATTGCCCGAAGAGTTCACCCGCTTTGCCGAAGAGAAGTTCCGTGAAATCCAGGAGGCCTACGACGCCATCCGCAGCGAGCGCGGCATCAAGTAAGCCGGGCTCCCTCGGGGCCGCGATCCGGCAACGCCCGGCGCCGGCTTTACCGTCGTTTGTTCCCCGGTCGCAACGATTCCCTGTCCTGAAGGGCAAGGATGGGCCCCCGCTGCGACGGGCCCCGTGGACCACATCCCTGCGCCTTGACAACGCCGGAGCGGCAAGATAGACACCATTTATGACGTTTGTCCAAAAGGCGGTGCTCTTTTGTGGCACCGGTTTGATGATCGGTAAAATCCCCGTGGCCCCGGGCACCTTCGGCAGCGTCGCGGGGATTGCTTTGTGCCTGGTTTTGACTCGGCTGCCATTGACGGCTGCCACCGTGGCGGCGGGTGGCTTCATCCTGTTTTCGGTCTGGATCGCTGACCGCAGTGTTCGGATTCTCGGCGCCAAGGACCCGGGCTGCATCGTCATCGACGAAATCGCCGGCATGGTGGCCACCCTCTACGGGCTGCCAGCGGATCCGGTGGTGGTCCTGGCGGGTTTCATTCTCTTCAGGCTGTTGGATATTTCCAAACCCTTCGGTATCCGGCGGCTGGAAAGGCTTCCCGGCGGCCTCGGCGTGGTGGCCGACGACCTGGCTGCCGGCGTGGTGGCCAACCTGGTGTTGCGCGCCGGCTTGTCAATCTTGGCTGCCCAATAAATTTTCTGCGGGCGCGAAGACTTTTGCGATCCGTCTTTTCCTAAGGAAACAGTGAAGGATAAAAACACCTTGAATTCGGATTCGGCTGTGGGAAACAAGTCCGCCGCACCGCCCAAGGGACGACTGCGGGAGAACGTCGAAGCCATTGTGATCGCCGTTTTGTTGGCCCTGTTCATCCGGGCTTTCGTGGTGCAGGCGTTCAAGATTCCTTCCGGCTCGATGCAAGAGACCCTGCAGATCGGTGACCACATCCTGGTCAACAAGTTCATCTACGGGATCAAGCTGCCTTTGATCGGCACCCCCCTGATCCCCATTTCCCAGCCCGAGCGGGAAGACATCATCGTTTTCCGCTATCCAGAAGACCCGGCCAAGGATTTCATCAAGCGCACCATCGCCGTGGCGGGTGACACGGTGGCCATTCGCAACAAGCAAGTGTATCTCAACGGGGCGCCCATTGACGAAGACTACGTGGTGCACAAGGATCCGCGGGTGCTGCCCGGGGCCTTTCAGCCCAGGGACAACATGGACCCGGTCACCGTTCCCCCGGGCAAGATCTTCGTGATGGGCGACAACCGCGACCACAGCTACGACAGCCGTTTCTGGGGCTTCGTGGACTTGCGGGACGTCAAGGGGGAAGCCTTCATTATTTACTGGTCATGGGACAAGGAGCATTTTCCCGGCGGTACCGAGTGGCTTTCCTGGTGGCGCTGGGTGCGCTGGGACCGCATCGGAACGATCATCCACTGAGCAAACAACAGCCGCTCGGCAGGAGGGCCATGCAGCTACAGCACAAAGACATCCTGGATATCGCATCGCTGTCCGTCGCTGAAATCGAGCTGATTCTCGATACCTCCGTGCAGATGCGTGAAATTTCCAGCCGTCCCATCAAGAAGGTGCCCACCCTGCGGGGCAAGACCGTGGTGCATTTCTTCTACGAACCGAGCACCCGCACCAAGACGTCCTTCGATGTCGCCGCCAAGCGCCTTTCCGCTGACAGCCTGTCGCTTTCCAAGAGCACCAGCAGCCTGGTCAAGGGCGAGACCCTCGTCGACACGGCCAGGAACCTCGACGCCATGGCGCCGGACGCCATCGTGATCCGGCATTCCAGCGCCGGGGCACCGCATCTCATCGCCCGCCACGTGCGCTGCGGGGTGATCAACGCCGGCGACGGCCGCCACGCCCATCCGACCCAGGCCCTGCTGGACATGCTCACCGTGCGCCAGCACAAGGGGCGGCTGGACGGTCTGCGCATTGCCATCATCGGCGACATCACCCACAGCCGGGTGGCCCGCTCCAACTGCGAGGGGTTCACCAAGATGGGCTCCGAGGTGGTCCTCTGCGGGCCGCCCACCATGATTCCCAAGGGGATCGAGGCCTACGGCGTTTCGGTCACCGGGGACGTGGACGAGGCCATTGCCGGCGCGGACGTGGTCATGCTGCTGCGCATCCAGAAGGAGCGCCAGCAGGCCGGGCTTTTTCCCAGTGAACGGGAGTATGCCCGGGTTTACGGCGTCAACCGCCGGCGGCTGGAAAAAGCACGCAGCGATGTGCTCATCATGCATCCGGGGCCCATCAACCGCGGGGTGGAGCTGGCGCCGGACGTGGCCGACGGCCCGTTTTCAGTGATCTTGGACCAGGTGACCAACGGGGTGGCGGTGCGCATGGCTTTGCTGCTGCTGGTGGCCGGAGGAACGCGCCATGAGAATCAGGATTAGCGGCGGGCGGATCATCGATCCGGGCCGCATTGACACGGTGGGCGACGTGGTGGTGGAAGACGGGCGCATCCGTTCGGTGGGACCGACAGACGCCCAAGAAGCCGATCGGGTCGTCGACGCCCGCAACTGCCTGGTGGTGCCCGGGCTGATCGACATCCACGTGCATCTGCGGGAGCCGGGCCACGAGTACAAGGAGACCATCGCCAGCGGCGCGGCGGCGGCCGTGTCCGGCGGGTTCGCCGCCGTTTGCGCCATGCCCAACACCAGCCCCGTCAACGACAACGCCCAGGTGACCCGCTTTATCCGCGATCGTGCCCGGGCCGCCGGTCTTGCCCGGGTTTACCCGGTGGCGTCCATTACCCGGGGGCTCAAGGGTGAGCAGCTGAGCGAGTTTGCCGAGCTGAAGGCTGCCGGGGCGGTGGCCTTTTCCGACGACGGTCGACCGGTGGTGGGCAGTCGCATGATGCGCCGGGCCATGGAGTACGCCCGGGGCTTCGATATGCCCATCGTCAGCCACTGCGAAGAGCTGGACCTGGTGGCCGACGGGGTGATGAACGAGGGTGTCGTGGCCACCCGCCTTGGGTTGGCGGGAATTCCCAACGCGGCTGAAAGCATCATGGTGATGCGCGACATCGCCCTGGCCGAGCTCACCGGGGCCCGGCTGCACATCGCCCACGTGAGCTGCGCCGAGTCCATCGCCGCCATCCGGGCCGCCAAGGACCGCGGCGTGCCGGTGACCGCCGAGACCGCGCCGCACTACTTCACCCTCACCGAAGAGGCCGTGGCCGATTACGACACCCACGCCAAGATGAACCCCCCGCTGCGCACCGAGGCCGACCGCCAGGCGGTGCGCCAGGCCCTGGCCGACGGCACCCTGGACGCCATCGCCACCGATCACGCCCCCCACAGCATCCTGGAAAAGGACGTGGCGTTCGACCAGGCCGCCAACGGGATCATCGGCCTGGAAACGGCCTTGCCCCTGAGCCTGCAACTGGTGGCCGACGAGGTCCTGCCGCTCACCGATCTCATCGCCAAGCTCACCGTGGCGCCGGCCCGGATTCTCGGGCTGCCCTGCGGCTTGATCCCCGGTGAGGCGGCGGACATTACCATCATCGACCCCCGCCGGAGCTGGACCGTGGATGCCGAACGATTCGCCAGCCTGAGCCGCAACTGCCCCTTCGACGGCTGGCAGGTCACCGGCCGGGCCGTTGTGACCCTGGTGGACGGACGGATCGTCTACGAGGCGCCGGCGCTTTGACGGGTTTGGCGCCAAGCTTGGAGCCGACAAGAGAGGAAAATAGAAGATTTCTCCCCTACGCCGCGGCCGGCCTGCTGGCGGCGTGGACCGTCTGCCTGATCCTCCTGGCGGCCGTTCCCCCTGTGAGCCGCGATGCCCTGACCCATCATCTCCTCGTCCCCCGGCTCTATCTGGAGCACGGTGGAATCTACGAAATTCCCCACATCCCGTTTTCCTACTACCCGATGAACCTGGACCTGCTCTACCTGGTCCCCCTGGCCCTGGGCAGCGACATCGGCGCCAAGTACGTGCACATGGCCTTCGGGTTTTTGACGGCGGCGTGGATCGCCGTTCACCTGCGGCGGCGCCTGGGCCCGGGCTGGGGGCTGCCGGGGGCCTTGCTCTTCTTGACCCTGCCGGTGGTGGTCAAGCTGTCCATTACCGCCTACGTCGACCTGGGGCTGGTGTTCTTTTCCACTGCCGCCCTGCTGGCCCTGGTGCGCTGGCTGGAAAGCGGCCACCGGGCCCGGCATCTCATCGCCGCCGGGATCTGGTGCGGGCTGGCCATGGGCACCAAGCCCAACGGGATGGTGGTCTTCGTGCTGCTGGGGCTGGCGGCGGCCTTCATGGGCAACCGCCGCTGGCCTTTGGTGAAAACGGCCGGATGGGCCCTGGCCTTCGCGCTGGCGGCCCTCATCGTCTTTTCCCCCTGGATGGTGCGCAACCTGCACTGGAACGTCAGCCCGATCTACCCGTTGCAATTGCCCCGGTGGCCGCTGGCGCAAGACCAGGCGTCGGACGAGGCCGAGCCCCGGCCGGTGGGGATCAATCACTTCATCTACCGCCACCTGGCCTTCGGCGAGTCGGGGTGGCGCATCGCCGCCGTTCCGCTGCGCGTCTTCTTCGAGGGACGCGACGACGACCCCCAGTATTTCGACGGGCGGCTCAACCCGTACCTGTTGATCTTTCCCCTGGCGGCCCTCTGGCCCGGCCGCCGACGGGATCCGGTACACGACCGGGAGCTGTACCTGCTGGCCGGCTTCAGCTTCTGCTACCTGATGATTGCCTTTTTCGGCACCGACATGCGCATCCGCTACCTGGCGCCGATCTACGGCCCGCTGACTATCCTGGGCGTCTACGGCATCGCGAGGCTGGCCAGAGGGTGGAGGGATGCCGCCGCTCCGGCCTGGCGCCGCCTGGCGGTGGGGGGATTGGTGACGCTGCTCCTGGTGCCCAACGCGGTTTATCTCTCCGGGCTGTTCCAGCGGGTGCGACCCCTGGACTATCTCAGCGGTCGGCTGGACCGGGACGCCTACCTGGCGCGGCATCTGGCCGAGTACCCGGTCTTGCAGTACGCCAATGCAAACCTGGCGCCCGAGGCCCGGATACTGGCGCTATATTTGGGCAACCGCCTCTACTACAGCCGGCGCCACACGGTGGATGGCATCGGCATCTTCGCCCGGGCGATGCAAGCGGCCGGCGGTGCCGAAGATGTCTGCCGCCGGCTGAGACAGGCAGGATTCACCCACCTCATCGTCCGCCACGACCTCTTCGCCAAATGGGTGGAAAACAACTGCGACGAGGCCTGCCGGCAGCGCCTGGGCGACTTTGCCCGCCAGTACCTGAAGCCGTTGCATCGCAATGGGCCCTACGAACTGTTGGCGATGGCTGGCTGCGGGGGGTGAGGCGAAGGACCGGTGAGAGAAGTTGTCGGTTATCGGTTATCTGTTATCGGTTATAAGTGCTTTGAATTTTTCCTGATAACTTCTGACGGACAACCAATGACATTTTGTTGCGGGCGAAGCGATAGGCCGGTTTCTACGCCTGTGCAAATTGTGAATCAAATTGACA
>Ga0190344_1000321_pt1 | contig 25699 bp, 9 predicted proteins | sample 48721323_MG_FD_161662 | JGI IMG/M metagenome (GOLD analysis project Ga0190344, IMG submission 161662) | Hydrothermal vent microbial mat bacterial communities from Southern Trench, Guaymas Basin, Mexico - 4872-13-2-3_MG | ecosystem: Environmental > Aquatic > Marine > Hydrothermal vents > Microbial... | reverse complement strand
AACAAAAGTCAGTGTATCCATCTCTGACAAGATCATGTTCTCAAAAAGTTCCGCTTCGAGATCAGAAGCTCTGATCAAAGCGGCTTGGACATAGATGGTTCCCTTACCGTTTCTGATCAGATCATCTATCTTGCTCGTATCAAAATTGACCTCGACTGTCATCTTCGAGGTGGAAAATGGCAGGGCTTGACCGACTCTCGTTATCGGCTGTGGATTTTCCTGCCGTGCTGAGATGTGATAAACTCCCAACGTTTCCATTTCAAACATATCAATGCCCAAATCAGGCCCTAAGTCGGTTGTTAAAATTTGCGGACTCGGTGAGTTGCGGGTGCTGTAGACCAAAAACAGAAAGCGATCTTCAGTTGTATCTTTCATTTCTGAGATGACAAAGGACATCTTGACTTGTCGTCTCTTACTGGAGTCAACCGCTATCGACAACGTATCCGACATCATGCCGCTGAATTTATCTTCGTTCTCTGGGTCACGCGCATGTGCACACACAGTGACTGTTTGTGTAGGCACTTCCTCTAATGTCAGAGCATCTTGGCCTATACGGCCGGTTGGGGTTTTGCCCAATGCGGAACTGGCCGCTAACGCGGTAACACTTAACGCCGTGGTTTTCAGCGTTTTACGGTGTTTGATTGGCATAACAATAGTCCTCTTGTGCATGAAAGTGAATGAAAAAAGATCATCTAGGGGCTTTAATATCCAGGGGCGTTGCCCCTGGCTTTAATATCCAGGGGCGTTGCCCCTGGCTTTAATAATACGCCCCTTCAGGGCTAACAAATAAGCCCCAACGGGGCGAGATTAATACAGCCTGGGGCACCGCCCCAGGAGGGCGAAATTAATACAGCCTGGGGCACCGCCCCAGGAATCCCCGGCCACTGGCTTGGATATTTCACGCCGTCTTTAGCGGTTACTCAAAACCGTTGTGGCTCTCGCCAGATTCGAGCGTTGTACCACAAAAAAGGGTTCAACTAGCGGGTTTTTCCCTTCCTGAACATAGAGGCCGTAAAGGGTATAATCTCCACCAAAACCTGGAAAAACTTCAAACTCCAGTATCCGATGACTAATCCCAGGTTGGATTTGTAAAGACAATCTAAAGGGTTGTTGTTCTGGGCTGAAGGGTACCTAAGGAAAAGGTGTCCGATAGATCAAACTTCCGTTGGGCATCTGAATCGCAACCCATAAGTCAACCCGTTCAAAACGGCTGGAAACGGCCAGATTTTCTACCAAATCAACGATGATGGTTTCACCTACCTTGTAAAAATGTTTAAGGCCGGTAAAGACTAACTCTTCATCGAAAATAATCACCTGAGTGCTGGTGCCGGTGGCACCTTTGTCATCTGTCACCGTCAGCGTAATGGTGTACTTGTTAGGTACTTCAAAGGTGAAATTACCATGTTGTTCTGAGGCGGTTTGGCCGTCAGAGGTTTGCCATTGGTAATGGGTTATGACTCGGTCTTCCTTAACAGAGCAATTGGCATCCAGTTCGACTGTGAGCGGCGTTTCACTATAAGAGAAGGTGAAGCAAGCTTCTGGGCCGTTGCCGTCTAGCAGATTGAAAGTGGCCGTCACAATTTTATCCTGATCCATGCTGATTTCACAGGTGGTTGCCGTGCCCGCGCACGCACCATTCCAGCCGGCAAAGGTGGCATTATCCGAGGCGGTTGCGGTTAATGTGACCGGTGTTTCCTCGTCATAAGCAGCCTCGCAATTTTCTCCACACTCCAAGGCCTCGCCATCGGTGACATAGCCGGTGCCGGTGCCGTCCTTGATGACGATAAGTCGAGGTTGGATCAGAGCAAAAATCACTGTCACGGTTTGGGCCTGACTGATGGAAACAACGCAAGTGGTTTCGTTCCCGGAGCAAGCACCCTCCCAGCCGACCAACGTGGAGTCAACAGAAGGCATGGCTGTTAAGGTGACTTGCGTGTCTTGTGGGTACTCTTCGCTACAGTCATCGCCACAATAAATACCCTGTCCGGTGACACGGCCACTGCCAGTGCCGTCTTTACTGAGGATCAGTTCGTATCGGGGTACCGACTTAAAGGTGGCCTTCACGGTTTGGGCCTGATTCAGAGTCACTTGACAAGCGGCCGTGCCAGCGCAAGCGCCACTCCATCCCGAAAACAGAGAGTCGGCCGAGGGCGTGGCCGTCAGCGTGAGTTGTGTGTTTTCGACATAGTCCTTAGTGCAGGTGTTGCCGCAATCAAGGCCGTCGGCCGTCACGTTGCCACTGCCTGTGCCGCCTTTGTTGACAGTCAGTTGGTAGGTGGTTGGTGGCTTTAGCTCAAAAGTGGCGGTGACGGTTTGCGCCTCCGTTAGGGTGACTTGGCAAGTGGTTGCGGTGCCAGCACAAGCGCCACTCCATCCCGAAAACAGAGAGTCGGCCGAGGGCGTGGCCGTCAGCGTGAGTTGTGTGTTTTCGACATAGTCCTTAGTGCAAGTGTTGCCGCAATCAAGGCCGTCGGCCGTCACGTTGCCACTGCCAGTGCCGCCTTTGTTGACAGTCAGTTGGTATGTAGAGGGTGGCCGCAGATTAAAGGTGGCCGTGACGGTTTGCGCCTCCGTTAGGGTCATTTGGCAACGGGTTGCGGTGCCAGTGCATGCGCCTGTCCAGCCGGCAAAGACAGAGTCAGCAGACGCGTTTGCTGTTAAGGTGACTCGTGTCCCTTGTGTTAACGCTTGGGTGCAAGTGCTGCCACAATTAATGCCGTTTCCAGTGACATTGCCGCTGCCAGTACCGTCTTTGCTAACGGTAAGTGAGTGCTTGACCAAATTAAAGGTGGCCGTGACGGTTTGCGCCTCCGTTAGGATGACTTGGCAACTGCTTTCGGTGCCTGTGCAGGCCCCGGCCCAAGCGGCAAAGGCGGAATCGGCCGAAGGCGTGGCCGTCAAGGTGATTTGTGCGTTTTCTGCATACTGCTCACTGCAATCACTTCCGCAATCAAGGCCGTTTGCCGTGACTTTGCCGCTGCCAGTACCGTCTTTGCTAACAGTCAGTTGATACGTGGGTACCGAATTAAAGGTGGCCGTCACGACTTGCGCCTGACTCATCGTCACTTGACAAGTGGTGGCCGTTCCTGAGCAAGCATCACTCCAGCCGGCAAAGATAGCGTCGTTAGCGGAAGTGGCGGTTAAAGTGACCCGCTTGTTTTCCTCATACACTTCGGTACACTCACTGCCACAATCAATCCCGTTGCCGGTGACTTTGCCAGTCCCGGTGCCGTCGTTGCTGACAGTCAGTGAATAGGTGATCACAGGCGTTGGATCAATCACCGTTGAGTCACATGATGCCAATGGCGTTTGCGCTTTTTCCCAGCCCGGCGCTTTCTCGTTAAGCCATGTGATGAGTGTTGGATCAGTAGCAATTAAGTGGTTATTATCCAATGCTAAAGTTATCCTACCTAAATCGACTAACGAAGGTGGGATTGTTCCGCAGAGCTTGTTGTCATTCAAATAAAGGTAACTTAGACGTTCCAAACTGCCCAACGAAGCAGGAATTTCTCCGCTTAATTGGTTGTTTTGTAAATAGAGCCTAGACAGACTACCGGGCAGTGCCGGGATAGGGCCGCTTAGTTGATTGTTTTGCAACCCGAGGTACGACAAACTCTTTAGGGCACTTAAATCTGGGATTGCCCCACTCAGTTGGTTGTCGTTTAAATAGAGATTCCGCAAATCAACCAAGTTACTTAAGTCAGGGATAGAACCGCTCAGTTGATTGTTTTGCAAATCCAGTGTCTGCAAATTGACCAAAGCATTTAAATTGGGGATGGAGCCACTCAGGAGGTTGTCACTCAAATCGAGTGTTTGTAGATTAGTGAGAGCGTTTAACGAGGCCGGAAGAGAGCCACTCAGTTTGTTGTGGTTCAACTCGAGGCGATACAACTTGGTTAAGGCACTTAAATTAGGAAGAGTCCCTTTCAAGTTGCTGGACCTCCGCTGAATATAGCTAACATATCCATCCCGACAAATCACGCCATACCAACTGCATGGCTTGCTGGTTACTTTCCAATTGCTAGAATTGAACCAATTAGGCCCGTTGGTGCTGTCATAGAGTGAAACGAGGGTATCACATTGGTCTTTTAGAGTCCCATCTGTGACACTGTCACTGTCGCAGTTACCGAATTTCTCGAAATCACGGTAACCGGTAACCGGTGTGCTGGGACTACTTGGCCCTTGAGCGTCTTGAGCAATGACCCAATAAATGTAGACTTTATTGTTCATCACCGAGTCTTCGTACGAAGCTTGGCTTACGCCACTGGCGATGGCCGTTGCGGTATTGTAGTCGTTAGACTCGCTACGCCGGACTTCATAAGCGGTGGCCCCGGCCACCGCATTCCACGTAATGCGGACGGTGGTTGGAAATTTACCTTGGGTCGCTTGGACACTGGTGGGCGGACTGGCCGCATGTGCAACGGGCAATGCTCCCGCAAGTCCTATCAGTAAGATACTGATGAGAGGTCTCATGTTTTTCTCCTATTTATATATATATGTAATCGTGGGCGATAAATCGCCTACTACAAACGACTACAAACGACTACAAACGACTACAAACGATTGGTGATATAATCGCCGCCCGTTCAAGGGTTTTCAGTGATCAGTTATCAGTTATCAGTTATCATTTATCACTTAATAAGTTATCAGTTAATCAGTGATCATTGAACACTGAAATAGTGAACACTAAGGCTGAAATAGTGAACACTAAGGCTGATCTGTGATAACTGATCACTGAACTTCACTGAAAAACGGAGGCTCATTCTAGGCTATTCAATGTCGCATTGTTGTAGTATTTCTGTCGCATTGTTGTTAGTTTAGTTTTTGATTTAAAATCAACTAGATATGAGTTTAGGTTCATCTAAATGCAACACGAACACGACAACTTTGCTATTATCAGTTAATCAGTTATCAGTTAATCAGTTATCCGTGATCACTAAAATAACCTGATTGTAACTGTTTAAATGTATAACTTGTTGAATTTTATTGATTATATCAATACCATATTTATTCACATTCAACCCTTTCGGGGTTGTCGCGTCGGGGGCACATTTTCCACAGGTTGCACCTGTGGCTATTCACATTCAACCCCTTCGGGGTTGGGGCCCTCCCCGGCCCTTCCACAGGTTGCACCTGTGGCTATTCACATTCAACCCCTACGGGGTTGGCACTTTGACAAGGTATCAACAAAATCCGCTATAATCAGGAAATAACTGTTCACGGAAAAACGGAGGCTCATTCTAGGCTATTCAATGTCGCATTGTTGTAGTATTTCTGTCGCATTGTTGTTAGTTTAGTTTTTTATTTAAAATCAACTAGATATGAGTTTAGGTTCGTCTAAATGCAACACGAACACGACAACTTTGCTATTATCAGTTATCTGGTTAGCCTGGGGATCAATCCCCAGGCTAAAAGCTCAAGTCTGCTAAAGCAGACTGACTCCCCCAACCTTGGCTAAAAGCTCAAGCCTGGGGATCAATCCCCAGGCTATAGCATTTCCCGATTTGGTTAAATACAAAACCCTTATTTACATTCAACCCCTTCAGGGTTGACTCATTTTTTCGCATACCCCAGGTTTCACCTGGGGCTATTCAAATTCAACCCCTGTCGGGGTTGGATAATTATGTGATTAATTTGTTGTACTTCACTCAATCGGGAAATGCTATAACTGATCACTGACATAACTGAGCACTGAAATACGGAGGCTCATTCTAGGCTATTCAATGTCGCATTGTTGTAGTATTTCTGTCGCATTGTTGTTAGTTTAGTTTTTGATTTAAAATCAACTAGATATGAGTTTAGGTTCATCTAAATGCAACACGAACGCAAAAGCTTTGCTGAATTATTAAGGGAACGTTTAGACCGGAAAAATCTCACGCCTGGACAACTCGCTAGCATAATGGGTGTAAACCCTAGCACTGTTTATCTATGGTTGAAAGGAGAGACTGAACCTCAGCCTAATGATCATAGGCGGAAGGGATTATTGAGATGTATTAAGCCCTTGGGTTTTCAATATGCCAATGAATTCAACCAGTTTTTAGAAGCCGCGGGACAGCCAGTGCTAAACAACGCGGAGCTGCAAAAATATTTTCCACACTCGAAATTTGAGCCGCCACCCCCTCAATTTGCTACGTCGTCTAATAACGAAGAATGGCAAGAACCCGAATATCCGATAAATAACAACTTGCCGGGTGTTATTTTTATTGACTATATAAAAGGACTTTTTCTCAAGCTATCGCAGCTTAATCCTTATCCGATCATGTTGTTATTAACTCAAGCCCATTGGGATGAGCCACCGTGCCGGGATGCCATCTTAGCCCGGGCAAGACAACTTTATTCTGATGCAAATGTGTTGCATATCCATCCGCCCGTGAGTTTAAGTGTGGATTCGGAGAGTTACTTTGCAGACTTGGGTAAACAATGTGGCATGGAGTGCGTCAAAAAAGAATATGATTTTGAAAAATCACTCAAAGCTCGGGTAGAAAAAACTGACCGTTTGTTTTTATTAGTCAGTCGTTTTGAACAAGGTGTGCCGTCTCTAGGTAAACAATTAGCCAGCATGATGCGGGATATCAGTGAAACTTATCCTAATCATTTTCATCTGGTACTTTGTGGTGGTAAAAAATTGGTCGCGTTAAAATATGAAAATAATGACTTATCGCTGTTAAATTTTGCCACCGTTGAACATTGGCCCGAATTGGGCCGTGCGGAAGTTAAGGCCTTGGGCGAACATCGTTTTGAATTAGATTTGGATGATGCGACAGCGGATGAATTGTTGGAAGTGAGTGGGGGACATCCGCAGTTACTTGATGAGTGTCTAAAACTCAAAAATAAAAACAGTCGTCCGTTAAAATCAACTGATTTTATTGAAGAATTGACGCAATGTGATGCCCTTTGGCAATCATTTCAGCCATTTAAGAAAGAGCAACAGGCTCGACAAGTGATCTGTGAATGGTTAAAGCAAGACAAATTGGCCGACTGGCAACCTTATATTCAGAATGAGTTATTGCGTGAATTGTATTGGGAAAATTTGTTGGTGAAGCGCGATAATAACGGCAAGCATGAATTGGAGTGGCGGTGTGACGCGGTGCGGATGGCAGGGAAAACGATTTTGATGTGTGGTTAAACGACATGGATTTGGTATACTGGAGTCCAAGATTTATCTTGGAGGGGAGTCCAAGATTTATCTTGGACGTCGGAGAAGGAGTCCAAGATTTATCTTGGACGTCGGGGGGAGAGTCCAAGATTTATCTTGGACGTCGGGGGGAGAGTCCAAGATTTATCTTGGACGTCGGCGGGCGGGGAGTCCAAGATTTATCTTGGACATCGGGGGGCGGGGAGTCCAAGATTTATCTTAGATGTCGGGGGGCGGGGAGTCCAAGATTTATCTTGGACGTCGGATAAATATACAAGGATTTGGTATAAGCAAGGATGAAAAAAATCAACGGAAAAAATATGAGCCGGGGAGGGGGCCACAACCCCGAAGGGGTTGAATATGAAACGCAGTAACTCGCTACGCGAGATAATAGTCCCAGGTGAAACGCAGTAACTCGCTACGCGAGATAAACTTGGGGAGAGTCAAGGAGGGGGCCACAACCCCGAAGGGATTACATAAGGAAATAGTCTGAATTCACAAAATTTATCACGGTAATAAACTTTATTTAATTGAGATTGAATAATGGCTTTTAATGAAAAATGGGTTCACATTCAACCCCTTCAGGGTTGGGGCCTCTCGCACGGCCATTCCCCAGGTTGCACCTAGGGCTATTCATATTCAACCCCTTCAGGGTTGAGGCCCAATTAATTGTTAATGATTAATGATTAATGATTAATGTAGGAGTGTGGGTAGGGCCGAAAAGGCCCTTTTTTTCATTTCATTTAATATATCGATTTTCAGATAATTAATTATTTAGTCCCCTTTAGGGGACTTGAGCTTTCAGACAATTGCTTTAGCTGTTGGCTGCCAAATTAATTATTTAGTCCCCTTTAGGGGACTTGAGCTTTCAGACAATTGCTTTAGTTGGCTGCCAAATTAATTATTTAGTCCCCTTTAGGGGACTTGAGCTTTCAGACAATTGCTTTAGCTGTTGGCTGCCAAATTATTTTTCTGACAATCTATAGGAGACTTGGATGGCAGTACATTTACGAAAATCCGTTGCCGCTCAAATACTGGGTGGCTTGCTGGCGTTGATTTTGATGTTCTCATGGGTACCAAGTGCTGTAGCCGACGACTACATACCGGGGTTGTTGCGCGTCATGGTGAATATCAGATTCAAAAGTGACAAGTGCAAAAATCTCAATAAGTGCATCGATGCCTTACTGAAAAGTTACGGTAAGCGTATCAAAGTTCTGCCCAACAAAAAGGGGCGCAAGAGCTGGCCTCCTTATCGGAACATTCTCGTCAAGGCAGGTCATGAAAAAACCTGGATTTCGACGTTGAAAAAATCTCCGGTGGTAAAAAGAGTCAAACGGCTTAGAGAAAGCGATGATCGCCTACCTACGATGGCTGACAACAAAACGCTCGGAACCCCGTTTTTTTTGCTTAAAGGCAACGGCGATAAAGCACTCTTTGAAAGTCTGCCAGACTTTTTGAGAGAAACGTATCAAGGCAAATGCGATGACTGTATCCAGTCAGAGGAGTCTTTTCCGCGCTCCAAAAGAGTTCTAGTGGCTTACCTCAACCGAGAAGTCATCAAAGAAGAGGACTTTGTTGAAACTTTAGAGTTCACGTTTTTGATGATCGATGGCGAGGAACTGGAATTTACCACAATTGTCAGCGGCCAATATGCGCCTAATAGCCAACAGGGAGTGCCACCGACTGAATTCCAAAACATGGAATCCCAATACGACGAACAGTTAAGGGCTTACACGGCTGAGATTAAAGGGAAATTAGAGAACTACTTAAGCAAGTAGCAAACTTTAGTTTGGCAGTTATCAGTTATCAGTTATCAGTTATCAGTTATCAGAAGTCCAAACTTTAGTTTGGCAGGAAGGAGTACAACGGATACGCGAAATAAACGGATAAAAAGGCTACCCTTCATCGCTGCGGCGACAGTCGTTTTCCGGCCAACCTAAAGTTTGGGCTCCTTTACACTGATAACTGATAACTGAACACTGATAACTGATCACTGTTCACTGAAAAGGCGGCCTTGGAATGACATCACAAAGGGGCCAATAAGCCGCGCCGCTTCAAGCAGTTGTCTTCCAGGCTTGGTTTGATTTCGTACTTGAATAAGCTTTTCACGCTGTATATCATTCAGCGCTTTTGGCGCGTTTTGAGTTTTCATAGCGCGTTGATAAAAATCAAGTTCAAACTGACGAACTGTTTCGTTGTTGTCTTTAAGAGTCCACAAAGTCATTAGCAGATTTTGTGTGCCCGCTTGAACAAACCCCCGCCGCAAACCCAAAACACCCTCACCAGCACGTCCTTCGCCACGCCCAGTGTCGCAGGCTGAAAGCATTGTTATCCATGTTTCTTGCAATTTCAAATGACCCACTTCATCGGCCGTCAAAATACCATCATTTTCAGGCGGAAAAATGTACTCACCTTCGTCCCAAGCATCCAATGTGGTTTGTGCGCCCGCTAATGCTAAAAAACTGCGGTGCATAGGATTGCTTAACAGTTTCAATGGGGGTTGGAGATCAATACCACTGGTTGTTAAGGAAAAATCAAGTACAACGCGTTCAGTTGTCGGATGTAAGAAAATCCCATGGGTTGCGAAGTGCAAAATACGCGGTGAGCGTTCCAAATAAAGTCGCTTCTCGGTGGCATCAAAATCAAAGAAAGTGTTTACACGCCAGTTGTTGGCGTCACCCATTTTCTTTAATTCGTTCGCTTCTGTCAGAGTGCCTTCGAGTAAGGGCAATTGGAGAGAATTCAGATACGCTTGCCGATCCACAGAACGAATACGCCCGGCTCTCTCGTCTTCTAGCTCATCTTCAGCGTAATCTTCAGCAGCTTGACCTTCCCAATCACTTAAGGCATACACAGCCATCGTCAATTCTTCTACGCTTTGAGTTTCGCGCAGCAGATCACGTCCAGAGGCGACATAATAGAGATCAACGTTTTTCAGCAAAAACGCGTTTTGAGGCGTAAGCAAAGTCGCATAAGAGACAAAATTGAGCTCGCCATCAGGACTAATAATCACTGTCTTGACGGTTGTCTTTGGTAATTTAGCCTCAATCGGTGCCCAAAGCCGTTGGTAAAGTGCTTGGAGCAATTGCGTAACGGCTTGTTCATCATACCGTTGGCAATCATTCTTCTTATCCTTCTTGCATCTCATCATTTTTTGGTAATCAAGAATCTTCTTCTCCAGAGCATCCGCCTTGCCCAAAGGCACCCAAATCGGGTCACCCGTTTTTGGGATGATGACGGCACCATAATAGGCTTCAGTGTCCCGCAGGCCCACAAAATGCTTATAGCGAATAAACTCAACCAACACGCTACCTTCGGGCAAGACGGCCTGCACCTCCTGAAACTCAATCTCCAAAGCCTGACGCGCCTCTCCCACCTGTCGAGCGAGGCCAGATTCCAGCTTCTTCAATTGCATTTCCAACTGTTCCAGTTGTGAGACAGGTTTTGCTTTGGCGGCCGCATCGTCTTTCGGGATTGTCATCCACAATTTCATCAATCGCCATTTGAGCGATTGAATCTCTTCCTTGACTTTGGGAGCGCCCACGACTTGAGAGTCTTCTATTAAAGAATCCAGCACCACCCCTTTGTTATGAAGAATCGCGTTAGCCAACGGTTTGGCATTCCCAGTTTTGTTAGCCACTCTGGCTAACAAGTCATAAGAAGGGTACGAGCGTTTTTGATACGCCAATCGCTGATGTTCTGAACCAAAGGAGAGAATATTTTTGAGGACATTCTCTGACAAGGGTTGCGTTTTCAAGGCAAGAGAAACCGCCTCTTTAATCTTGCCTTGATCGAATTTTAAGGCGGCCAAATGTTGCATCACTACAACCGTCATGGGATGGTTTTTAACCAAGCTTTGTTTGAAGGTGTTCAACGCGTTTTGAAAATGCGCCTCGGCCTGCTCAAATTCGCTAGTTTTGTGATAAAACATCGCTAGATGGTGATTGCTGATGCCGATGAGATGGGCACGATGGCGTTGAGGCTTAGAGGCTTTTTCAGAGAACGCCACTGCTTGTTTTAATAAGCGTTCTGCCTCAATATCATCCTTCAGCAAGTGAGAAAGGTAGCCTCGCTGGGTAAGCGTCAGCACAGAAAAATGAGACTCTCGCCATGCAGGGAGTTTTTGGTAGATATCTGAAGCATCTTTATAGTATTGCTTGGCTTTAGTGTAGTCGCCTTTTTGTTGATAAACCCAGCCCAAACCCTGATGAATGGCACCTTTGAGAAAATGGGGTGAACTCACCTTCTTATTGATGAGCGTCAATGCGGTTTGAAACTGACGTTCGGCCTTATCGTAGTCACCCAAGATACCCCCGTAGAACTGGGCCATGTTTTGGCGAAGAGAAACTTCTCTATAGCCTTCAAATAGTCCTAAGAGGCGATAAGGCATCTTGTCAAACGGCGATAGTTCAACCTGTTTCAATTCTACCAGCGCATCCAGTGCCTCTTGGTAGAATTGCTCCGCTTTTGCATAGTCGCCCATCGCGATATAAACAATCGCTAGGTTTTGCATACCGATGAGCGTATTAGGATGATTGGGGCCTAGGGCCTCTAAGCTTTTTGCCAATGTCACGGCCTTCTCATAGTTATCCCTCGCTTTGGGATAATCACCGATTAAGTTGTAAAGCAACCCCAAATTGTTATAAATCGCGGCCGTATCATAATGACGCGGATAATTTTTTTCCATGATTCGCACCGCTTCCTTCAGGACTCTTTCAGCGTTATCATAGTCTCCCAGAGTGCGGTAAAGTAAGGCCAGAAAGTTGAGGCCTCTGGCAATCCGATAATCTTCGGCCCCCCACCACATTTTCGCCATGGGCAGAATAGTGTCCTCATAAATCGGGATAGCATCGGGAATGCCTACTCGCAAATCAAACAAGATGTTGTCTGGCTCACCGTCAAGCCACCCCACCGGTAAATTGACATCACCCTGTTTTTGCAATGTCTGCAAATTTTGCAAGAACTGAAACGGCGACTGTTCGGCGAGTGAGTAGAAAGACAAGAACAAAAGGCCGAATAAGGCAGCGCTCAATAAAACCCCTTTTAAAATAACGGGATAAGAAAACACCTTTGTCGTTTTCATCGTTTTAAAAAATCTCCTGATTAAATTTGAAGGCTGCGAAGCCTATCAAATTTGAAGATAAATTTCAACTAACAAGTACAACTAACAAGTACAACGGATACGCGAAATAAACGGATAAACCTAAAAACGTTCTGTCGTAGTGAATAGCCCCAGGTGAAACCTCTTGTCCTTAGACATAAGTTTTTTTTTAAATAATTGATTTTTATGGCTTTTAAAGAGTAGGCCCCACGTAAGAGATTCATTAAAAATCAATGCTCTTTTATCCGTTTATTTCGCGTATCCGTTGTACTTGTCAATGAGCGTAGGTCTGCCAAACTAAAGTTTGGACTCCTATTGACTGCCAAACTAAGAGGCTGTTTTGGAAAACCAGCAACTATTGATTTAAAAATATTATATTTATCAGCTTCAATTATTATCATTTATAAATAAATCAGTTATTATTTTTCCAAAACGGCTTCTAAAATCTACGCAAAAGTTTTGGGCGCATTCCATTTTCCGGGTACTTTGTTAATAACGATAACACTTAATTCGTTTATCCGCGTAATTCGTTGTACTTAATTCGTTTATCCGCGTAATTCGTTGTACTTGTCAGTGAGCGTAGGTCTGCCAAACTAAAGTTTGGACTCCTATTGACTGAAAAACGATATAATCAATATGAATAAACAGAAATTGTTTGGATATTTGTACGCATTGTTTTACAGTGTAAGTGTCTTAGCGGCCGTGCCGCCACCTTTGCTATCACAAGGAGAACAGTTTGACAACCTTGACACTGTACTCGCCAATATCATGCCTCGTAAGCCCGTTTTAGCGGTGGCCGTCAGTCCAGACGGCAAATTCTTGGCGTCTGCTTCTGATAATAATACCATTTATTTATGGGATATAGCCTCCGGCCGAGAACTCAAACGGTTAAAAGGAGATTCTGACAAATCCATCAATGCCATCACTTTTAGTCCAGATGGCAAAATTCTCGCGGCCGGCGCGAGTGACAAATCAGTGTATTTATGGTATATAAAATCAGGCCAACAAATCAAACGGCTAGATAAACATTCTGACGATGTGATGGCCGTCGCTTTTAGTCCAGACGGCAAAACGTTAGCCTCAAGCGATGTCGAAGGCAACGTGTACTTATGGGATTTGGTAATAGGCCAATTCATTCAATCCCTAACAGGGCATTCAGCCTCAGTCAATGCCATAGCCTTCAGTCCAGAGGGCAAACGCTTAGCAACCGGCAGCAGTGATACCGGTGTGTATCTATGGGAAGTCTCATCTGCTCAACTCATCCAACGCATAGAAGGACACTCAGATTCGGTCAGTGCCGCCAAATTCAGTCCAAATGGCGAATTATTGGCTACCGCTTCATGGGACCAAACGGTGCGTTTGTGGCGTATGTCGTCTGGTGAAGAAGTCCAACGGTTAGAGGGCCATTCTCACAACATCAATACACTCGCTTTCAGTCCTGACGGCAAAATGTTAGCGTCTGGGGCTATGGATACCAGCATACGCTTATGGGATTTGCAATTACAACAACAAATCAAGTCCTTGTCCGGCCACACGAATAATGTGGCCGCCGTCGCCTTTAGTCCAGACGGTAAACTGTTAGCCTCAGGTTCATGGGATAAAACCGTGCGTTTATGGGATGTGCAAGCCGGCCAAGAAGTTCGGCGTTTTGAGGGCCAGAGTAGCGCAGTTAATCTCATTGCCATCAGTCCAGACGGCCAAACTTTGGCCTCTAGTTCAGATGATCAGGGTGTCAGTTTATGGCAGCTGTCATCGACTCAACCCGTCATCAAACGTTTAGCAAACTTTTGCCCGTCAAGTTCCAGAACCGAAAAAGATGCCAGCGGTGTGTCACCTCCCAGAACCGACGCAGAAGCCGCTACCGATGTGTCAAGTCCCCGAATAGAACGGAATTTAGGCGCGTGTCAGATCAAAACCCTCGCTTTCAGCCCAAACGGTAACAGCTTAGCGATAGGAACAGAAGACAAGATAATCTACTTATTGGACAGACAATCAGGCCAACAACTCAAACCAATCAAACACTTAAAAGGCCATACTGAAGATATCAATCACCTCGCGTTTAGTCCCGATGGCAACATTTTGGCCTCTGGTTCGCGCTACCCCACCGATCCAGATTCGCCAGAGACGCCTCTGCGCTTATGGAATCTGCAATCAGGCCAAGAAATCAAACGCTTAAAGGGCCATACCAACCATGTGATGAAGGTGGCTTTCAGTCCAGACGGCAAAACCTTAGCCTCTGCTTCTGATGACAACACGATCCGCTTATGGAAAATCCCGAACGCTTCCCTTTCGCAACCGGCCGGAAGCGATTTAATCAAACAATTGAATGGACACGCTCACTTTGTGACTGCCATCGCTTTTAGTCCAGACGGCCACTTATTAGCCTCAGGTTCATGGGACAAAACCGTGCGCTTGTGGAATGTCAAAACCGGCCAAGAAATCAAACGCTTAGAAGGACATACTCATCATGTCACAACAGTGGCTTTCAGCCCAGACGGTAAAACCTTAGCCTCTGGCTCACGGGATAAAACCGTGCGTTTGTGGCGTGTTTCAACGAGTGAAGAACTTAATCAAAAAGCCGACTTGCAGGGCATGAATTCCGCAAATATGCGTATTTTACAATACGCCGCAGGTCTCTCACATGCTGCTGTAGTCAATACGGTCACATTCAGTGCCGACGGTAACACGTTAGCCTCAGCTTCTAGGGACAGCAGCATACGCTTGTGGGATGTCAAAACAGGCGAATTACAACAAATGATAATAAAAGGCCTGCAAAACAACTATATAAGTTGCCTGATGCCGACGCAACGTTGTTGGCGAGTGGATGACGGTAGCTTAGTTGTGAAAAAACAACCCGATGGCCGCATACAACCGCTGCCACCCATAAACCAAGCAGAAGGCCGAATCGTTATAGAAGCCTTTCCCGCTTCCCTAGCACTCGCTCATGGAGAACCGTTACCGTTAACCTTAACGATCCATAACACCGGTATTGCACCCGTCTATTGGCTCAATCTGGTACAAACGGCTAACGAAAACAATCCGTTAGTTTTCTATCCGCCTAAAACCCATCTTGTCTTAGAACCGAATAAAAGCATTCGTTTGGCAGCAAAAGTCAGTGCGTGGGCCAAATATGAAAATCCAGAACAACAAAACACGGCCCTCAATTTATCAATTACCAGCACCAATGCCGATTCGTTTTCTGTGAACATGCCTGTTCAGATCGACATTCCTCGCTTAACACTGCAAAAAGCCAGTTTAGTGCCAGAACAAACGGCCCTCGTGATGACAATTCGCAATGAAGGCAACCAAGCACTGTCACAAACAGAATTTACCGCCCGTCTTGACAATCAATTACTAGAGAACAAAGTCGTGACTCGTAACGTGATTGCGGCCGGACAAACTCTCAATTTGTCTTTTTCTCTGTCTGATGACATTCCGATTGATAAAATGACGGAAAACACGCCAGTCTCGTTGCACGCGATTAAACTTCAACATCCTATCCACCAATGGGATTTGCTGCCAAAACAACCGCTTGAAGTGCCGACACCTTCTTGGTACAGCTATGTTTTGTTGAGCGTTTTACTGATAGCTATTCTTATCAGCCTGTATTATCTCAGTTTATACCTTCATCCGCTGGTACTGAGAATCTCCGCTGACAACGCACAATTACTCACGCTGCCGTTAGAGCAACTGCCTAAAGCCAAACAACTCTTACAAAAAACGCGCCGACTTGACAGCGTTTTATCCACTAATGATTCGCATCTAAAATGGTTAGAGGAAGCCATCAACTTTTCCAACACGCTATCGAATCAGGCACGTTGCAAATTGTTGGGAAACCGACTCAGTGCTAAGACACAACCTTTCAAAGACAACAGTGACGTATTTTCATGGCAGTTAAACCAAGCGATATTTCCGCTTAAATTAGATCGGTGTTCGGTTTATTTTCCCACAGCCGATTTACCAGCCGCTGAAATCATTATGCGGTTACAACAGGAAGACATCCATTCATACGTGATGCTTGTCATCAGTTTAGAACCCAACCAACAAGCTGCGTTACGCCCTTACGGAGAAAATCGCACCACGCGATGGGTAGTGCCTAACAGTAAAGAACTAACGACTTTATTGCTATCGCCTAAACCGATTGAGGTTTTTGTCCCTATGTTAGCCAATCAATTAACCTTAACGTACATTTCACCCTATCAAACCGGCGGCGGAATCAGTAAAGACAGTGGCTTTTTTGGGCGTGAATATATTTTAGCACAAATCCTCAACCGTGATCTGATGAACTATCTCGTGATTGGCGCACGACAAATCGGCAAAACCAGCTTATTGCGACATCTAAAGCGGCGTTATCAAACACACCCCAACGTAGACTGCGTTTATCGGTCTCTAGGCGATGGAAATTCTCAATATTTTCGAGATAAACTTAATGAATATTTAGCGGATTTACCCACTCAACAACAACGTTTATTATTACTTGATGAAGCCGATGTCTTTATTCGTGATGAAATCGCCAACGGTTATCCGATGTTAAGCCATTTTCGCAGTCTCAGTGATGAAGGACGATGTCATTTTATTTTGGCTGGGTTTTGGGATTTACATCAGGCAGCCGTGCTAGATTATTTTTCACCAGTGAAAAACTTTGGTGAACCGATAACTATCGGCGCATTAGAGTTAAAGGGCTGTCGAGAATTAGCAACAAAACCGATGACAATGCTCGGCATTCATTATGCCCAAGACGATTTAGTGGAACAAATCATAACGGCAACGGGACAACGGCCGAATTTGGTGGCGACTGTCTGCGATAAACTGCTAAAAAACCTCGCTGGTGAAAGGCGAGAACTCAACGCTGAAGATGTCACCAACGCGTTGCAAAGCCAGACTGTCTTCAAAACATTTGAAGGTTGGGAAAGCCTAAGCAATGATAAACAAGCCGCTCGTTTAGATCGCCTCATTGTTTATACAATGCTGGAAAAAAAAACCTTCAAGTTATCTGACGTAGTGCGTGTGCTTGATGAACATGACTCTATTTATACCACCGAACAACTCATTCAATCACTGGCGCGTTTGGAATTAGCGTTTATTATTCAGCACACAGATGAGGTTTATCGTTATTGTGTACCGTTATTTCGGGAAATGTTGATGAAAAAAGAAGAGAGAGAGGTATTCTTGACAGAAGAATTGAAAAAACGCCGGGCGCATTCCCGTTTTCACGGTTAAGTAAGTACAACGAATTACGCGGATAAACGAATTAAGTACAACGAATTACGCGGATAAACGAATTAAGTACAACGAAACGCAGTGAAGGAACGCCAAACGCAGTGGCGGAACGCCTATATTGCTACTAAACGAATTAAGTACTCAACCGAAAAATCGACTTTTATCAATCCTTATCGATAATCTAATCGTTATCGTTGTTAACAAAGTACCCGGAAAATGGGAATGCGCCCAAAACGCCAAGGTTTTAAAAACAAACCTAGGAGGTTTATTGAAAGTGAGATGAAATCCTTTTTTATATACAATCCTTGTAGTTAGTTAAAAAATCCTTTTTTATATAAGTACCTGTGCATAAATAATCGAGTATTTAGAAACCCAGTATTGTTTGAAAAAAACGCCAGTGTCACGTCGACTAAAATACCTTAAAATTTATGCTTCGGTACTTACAATCCTTGTAGTTAATCAAAAAATCCTTGCTTATATACAATCCTTGTAGTTAATCCAACAACACACTTTCTACCCAAACCTGTTTACCTTCTACCACCACACCAACACCCCAAATACGTTTAACGCCTTGCGCCTGCAACTCTGTCGCATATTGCCGATCCTTTATTTGTTGTAAAGCACTTTGCATGGCTTCGCTTTCATCGTCATCATCTGGGCGATCAATTTTCTTGAACTCAAAAATAAAACCGGGGGCTGACTTTTGATGAGGAATCATCAACACATCATAACGTCCATAACCCGATTCTCGATTAGAGCGGATCAAGTAACGATCACTTAAATTGGTCAATAATCCCAATACAAAGGCATGATAAACTTTTTCCGGTTTTTTACCGGCGGTATCATGGTAGCTTAAAACCGCTAATACCATATCTTTCAAGAGTTTACAAAATGTTTTCCAATTGGTTTGGAGCAGGGCATGTAATAGCTCCTGTAACTGCACCCCACCCACCATTTGTTGAAGCCAGTCTTGAATAGTGTCTTCATAAAAAGTACGCACTTCTACATTTGGAATAGCCAGCTCATAAATGAGACGATAGTGTTGCCATGAAGCCTTAACCGGTTTGAGATAACCACTGAAAACCAACAAACTCCAAATATTGGTTTCATTTTGGGTTAAATCACGTAAAACGATATTTTCATTTAGCGAAGACTGAATAGCATCCCCGGCTAACAGGATTTCCATTTGAGATTGAAAACTTGGCTCACTGTGCGTCACTAAATCACGCAATAGCACGTTGCTACTGGTATTTATCCAATAAGGACGTGGAATTCTCTGGCGATGAGAAATGAAATTCAAAACCGACCACGGATTATAGATTACTTGGTTGCCAAACAAATAACCGTCATACCAAATTCGCAAATTCTCAGCGTCTGTTGAATTCAAGGAAAAATCCGCAATCAAGCGTTTGATATCGGTTTCGGTAAATCCAAAACATTCTTCAAATTCGGGTTCTAATAATGAAAACACCTCTAAATTATTCAACCCCGAAAAAATGGATTCTTTCGCAATTCGCAAAATGCCGGTTACCACACCCTTTTCTAAATCGGAATTATCTTTGAGGGCACCACTCATCAGATTCCGCATAAATGAAATGACTTCTTCATAATAACCATGTTCTTGCCCAGCATGGATGGGAGTATCATATTCATCCAGCAACACAATCACTCGTTTGCCGGTTTGTTTATGAATCAAGCGCATGATAACTTTTAAGGCATTTTGCCAGTCGACAATGTGTCCTTGTTCTTTGGCAATTTTGTCATAGTATTGTTGTTCTTCATCAACTAATTCTGGGTAAAGAAAAGGTTTGTAGGCTAAATACAACTCTTGTAACAAACTGCGAATTTGGTAAAAACATTGTTCTGCTGTCTTTTCCTTGCAATCCTTGAAAGTCAAAAAAATGACCGGATATTGCCCTTGTTGTTGCATCACCTTTGTTTCAGCTTCAATGGCTAATCCCGCAAATAAATGCGCCAAACTTTCTTGCCGTGCTTCAAAGAAATAACGAAGCATGGATAAATTCAAGGTTTTGCCAAAACGCCGCGGGCGCGGTAGCAATATCACTTTGCCATCACGATCAATAACTTCTTTTATAAAAAGACTTTTATCAATGTAATAATAGTCCTCTTCACGAAGTTCTTTGAAATCGGAAATGCCAAGCGGTAATTTCATATCAGTTACCCGTTAAGTTATCAATAACAACTAGAGATTTTCAGAAAAAATTTCACAGGCGAACACTTATGTTCGCCCCTACATGAAAATCGTATATATCATAAACTATTAACTCTTCGGCAGAACAGAGTCACCAATGAATTACAAATTATAATCCTCCCCAAAATCCGTTACAATCATAGAAAATTTCTGTCCAAAACTTCCGTCCGAGGTTTGGCAAACAAACTTCTTCAGTTTGCGCCAAGGACAACACTTCTCAGGATGACTATATACTTAGCACCGTGATACATCCTCAACCCCTTCGATCAGGGGGGTCAAATCGTGGCAAGTCCCATCTTGAGAGGGAATTTTGGGAGGCGTTGCGAGCCTAAAAAAACGCAATTAATTTTTGACGCTGTAAAGTAAGTGGATAAAGTAAAATATTTTAACATAACGAGCGGTAATATAGATTTTCAGTATCTGGATAGCTATAAATATTTTCACACGAAAAAAGGTATTCTTGTTAAAAATTAATAAAATCACTAATTTAACTAAATATCATGTCTATAGTTTTTTTGGAGACGCACAGCACCTGCCCACTACCCACCCTACGCTCATTGAGGGCCAGGTTGCCGAATTGATTGATTCAGTTGTTTTGGCGAATGGCCCACTTTTCGCGGCCCAAACTACAAGGATTCGTTATTATAACGGATTAAAGCAACTACAAGGATTCGTTATAATAACGGATTAAAGCAACTACAAGGATTCGTTATAATAACGGATTAAAGTAACTACAAGGATTCGTTATAATAACGGATAAACGACACCACGACAAGGATTACTTGCGTAATGATTGGATTGATTAGTGGGGCCGTTTTTGAACTAGAAAACCTAAACACCGCCACGAGATAATCCGTTATTATAACGAATCCTTGTAGTTGTTATTATTTAGGGGCCAGGTTGCGGAATTGATTCAGTTGTTTTGCTGAATGGCCCCCTTTAAGGAGTACCTTACAAATTCTTGATTTCTCTCAAATACCTAATCTTCTCCAAGCTCACACCCGTCGCAGTGCTGATTTGTTCGTCGGTAAAACTGCCCATACTGAGCATCTTTCCGGCCACTTTTTCGGTTTCTGTCAGTTTTAATTCCTCTGGCACTGGGAGACGGCTCGGTGTCGGAAAGTTGGTACAGATAATATAGGTATAGATTTGCTTACCTTTGATCTCTTCGTCATAATACAGTTCATCGTCATCGGTATGCAGATTGCTAAACACCACGCAGTAGCCTTCATCCAAGCCTTCGGATTTGAGATATTCCGCCAATTGGCCTTTTCCTTTTTTGAGCCGGGTATTATTGCTAAAGACTTTGACTTCAATCAGATAGCGGTTATTTTTATAGACAATTAAAATATCGGTTTGTCCGGCACCTGAAGGGACTTCTATAAAGGTATGTCCTTCTAAGGCTTCTATAAAAAAGTTAATAAAACCATCGAGGGAGTAATGCCAAGCCGCTTCTTTCAAATTCTCGGTATCAAAGGCTTTGAAACCACGCCGCCGCACGTATTGCCGGTATTTGTTGAGTAGGGCGTGGATATTTAATCCGTCAGCTTTTAGATACTCGTCAAAGGTGTCATTGGCTTTGAGCCCATAATGCATTCTTTCGCCATTATGCACCGGCCGAAAGGCTGTGATAATCCGCTTGCTATATAATGGCACTAGTATTCCCACACGATCCTCTATATTCTCGATGACACCATTGGCATGCAGATAAGCGATATCTTCAACATCGACACTAAAATCGATGGGTTCTTCGCCAAATAACAAACGGCACATAAATGCATTTTTCTGTTTGGCTTTCTGGACAATATTCAGGATGTTTTTATCATATTTGGACTTTAAGAAATAATTCAAGGTGTCGAAAAAATCCGCCATTGTCACCGTTTTATCAGTGGCGACTGTTTTAACCAAATGTGCAGCCAGCGCACAGACGAGTCCAGGTTGCCCCTTGGTATTCTCATAAATGGCATTTATCACCTTGGGTTCAAATCTCTGCCCCGATTCGACCACATATTGATCGATTAAGAGACTGACTTCTTCTTCGGTAAAATAGGAGACTTTCAACTCTTCAACCACATTGAATGGTGAGGCTGAGGAGGTAACCAATTCGGCGATGGTACTCACGCCAACCAGAATCAGGGAATGGAGGGCATGATATTGTTTTTGATGATACATTTGCCGAAAGGCATGCATAACCTCACTTAAGACAGAATCAGGTATGCCTTCAAATTCATCAATGACGAGAACAAGAGATTGATTATTGCTCTGTTCAAAAAAATCAACCAGATCAACCTGATTTGTAATGGTCTTTTTAATCTGAGGTTTTGCCAGTCTTTGATGAAGTTGATGATTTAAATCTCGGTAAAAGACTTTTCTTGTTACGGTCTTCAATTTTTCAAAACTAATCAGAATTGGGGTAAAACCTTCCTCCTTAACGGCCTCAAGCAGGAGTTGAAAGTAGGTTGTTTTTCCTGACTGTCTGGGCGCAAACAGGGTCAAATACCGCCCTTTTCGCACTTTTTCCAAACCGATTGCAATTAATGCCTCACGCATGACGGTGTAGTGTCGGGCCGGATGACACGGCCCTGATGTATTGAATTCACGCATAAAAAGGGTTTCCTTGGTGATTTAGGTATAGAGATAAAAGTACAAGGATTCGTTATTATAACGGATTAAAGCAACTACAAGGATTCGTTATAATAACGGATTAAAGTAACTACAAGGATTCTTTATAATAACGGATAAACGACGCCACGACAAGGATTACTTGCGTAATGATTGGATTGATTAGTGGAGCCGTTTTTGAACTATAAAACCTAAACACCGCCACGAGATAATTCGTTATTATAACGAATCCTTGTAGTTGTTATTATTTAGGGGCCATGTTGCGGAATTGATTCAGTTGTTTTGGTGAATGGCCCCCTTTTCTCGGAGGTTTACTCGCACGCGCAAGGATCGCTAAGCACGCCTCGCTTTGCAATATGGTATCATTATGTTTATGAACGCGCCGGCTGTCGAAACCAAGTCTTAGCGGTTTGAGACGCTCAACGCTCACGCCGCGTCAACGCTAATTTGCCGTTCTACGAGATTATATATTTCATGTAACTCATTGATTTAAAAAGAAAGGCCCTGTCAGGCCCTCTCTATAAATCAATAACTTAGCTATAATGTGCTATATTAATTTCGCCCCGTTGGGGCTTACCTGGGGCGGTGCCCCAGGCTATATTAATTTCGCCCCGTTGGGGCTTACCTAGGGCGGTGCCCCAGGCTATATTAATTTCGCCCCGTTGGGGCTTACCTGGGGCGGTGCCCCAGGCTATATTAATTTCGCCCCGTTGGGGCTTGCCTAGGGCGGTGCCCCAGGCTATATTAATTTCGCCCCGTTGGGGCTTACCTGGGGCGGTGCCCCAGGCTATATTAATTTCGCCCCGTTGGGGCTTACCTAGGGCGGTGCCCTAGGCTATATTAATTTCGCCCCGTTGGGGCTTACCTGGGGCAACGCCCTTGGAACTTTTTCGACTACAAACTATTACTACAAACGATTTAAAGGCAACATTTACCAATACAAGGAACTCTTATGACAGTTAGAACAGTTATCGCTGAAGTTTTAGAGAAACGGCACAAAAAAGTGTTGATACTTGAGCATGTCCATAATGGACTGGCTGAACTCGAAATGCAAGTGGATGGCCTCCAACAAATGGCGGCCGAAATTGAAGAAGACCCTGAAGATGTTCCGCAAGACATTATGGGCTTCGCGTCAAAAATTTCCACGCCTCTCAGTGGACTTCAAGAAGACGTGAAACACTTAAATGCGTCTATGATGAACCTGACTAAACGGTTTAGTAAGGAAACCATCAATATTGGTGTCGCCGGTAAAGCGCGTCAAGGCAAAAGTACGTTGCTTCAACAAATATCGGGCCTCTCCAACAAGGAAATACCAACCTCCGATGAACTCCCTTGCACCGGCACCAAAAGCCAGATTTATCACTCCGAAGACAGCCCACACGCCAAAATCGAGTTTTACTCGAAAGAGGAATTTCTTAAAGAAATTCTCTATGACTATTTTGACAGGTTGAATCTGCCTAAGCCATTCTCACTGAAACGCTTTGGCGATTCCTTACCCGAACTGAGTAATAGCCGAAGTAATGACAGAAATTTGGACAAAGCGGTTTATGAAAAACTGAAGTTTATTCATGGCGCTTTTTCGTATTTTTCGGATTTTCTGTCCAAGCCGCCAAAATTACTTGAGCTTGAAGTCATTCTCGACTATGTGACTCAAAGTGAAGGGCGCACCCACTATTTGGCCGTCAAAACGGCTAACATTTACACCAAGTTTCCTAACCATGATGTGACGGGCTTGTGTTTGGTTGATTTACCCGGACTTGAGGCCGCTCAAGGGCATGAACAGAAATTGGTTTCGTCGCTTGAGCATGAAGTGGATTCTGTGATTTTTGTTAAATCTCCCGATGTACTCGGAACCGATTGGGAACAAGCCGATTACAATGTCTTTGATTTAATTGATAATGCCGTCAGAGAAGTTGAGTTGGCTAATCGGTTATTCATCGTTCTGAATGAAAAGAATGATGGCTCTAACAAAAAACAGGTGGAACTGTTGAGAGCCCAGCCGCCGGAAACTTACAGCAAGCCGCGCATTTTGACGGCCAATTGCAGTGATGCGGCCGAAGTTGAAAAGAAAGTGTTTTCGGTGGTGCTGCAACATCTTGAAAAGAATTTGGAAAGCACCGATCAGCAATACCTCAAAGCGTTAGCGGACAAGATGGTGTCCATCTCCAAAACGCTCGCGTTGATCTTTACGCCTGCCGCACAGAGTTCTTTTGATACCACAAACGCCGACTTAACTCGGGAAAGAAGATATCGGAGTTTATCGGACATCTTTATCAGGGATTTGACGACGGGGCTTGAAAAGTTAGTGTTGGAAGTCCAGCATGAGTTAGATATTAGCGAGGAGTTTACGCACAAGGTAGAGGAAATTTGCGAGGCGGCGAGACAAACCGCTCCGATTCCCAGCCAAGAAGATCTCGCCGAACAATACTTGGAATACAGTGGTTGGAAAGGCGTGGTAGGTGAGGAGTTGAATTACTTACGCGCCTATCTGACCGAATTTCTGGCTACCCAGTTGGACGAGTACTTGCAAATAAAGATAGATCAGACACTCCGACAAGTCTTGGAGCGTATCTTCCCGAAGGCGTTGCAAAAGATGTTGCCACAACAGATGGATACCCATACGGATCCACGGATTCTTATATTGGCCTTTCAAGACATGCTGGATAAAAACGAACATCCTAATATTCACAAAACGTTCGATTATATCGGTAAGTTTAACTTTTCTTACCACAGCCATTTTCATTACCGTGTCCGTGAAGAGATGGGCTTATTAAGCACTTATAGCAGTGAGTCGATTGACGACATTGTGCCCAACGATGCGACACGGGAAAATTTCATGGAGAAGGCAGAAGAAATCACCAGAGGCTTAGATAGCCACTATCAACAGACGATTTATCAACTCAGAAAGAAGTTCAGTGAAAAAATGCAGGCCGATCCGGCGAATGCCATTTTGGCACTGGTTGAAGAAGTCAAAGATCGTCTGGTGAGAGCCAAGGGGATTAAGGAAGAATGGAAAAGTTTCCTTGATCCGATCCGTGAACAACTTTGGGAGGACGAATTGAGTCGTTTTAACAACGAGATTGCGTTACGCAAACAGTGGCGAAATGCGCTTGATGATGCTATCAAGTGTGCCAAGCAGATACAGGACGAGTTTCCTAATGCGAATTAAGAATGAAAAATCTTTGGGGCTTGCCTGGCGAAAAGCCCCAACGGGGCGACATTAATATAGCCTGGGGCATCGCCCCTGGCGAAAAGCCCCAACGGGGCGACATTAATAAAGCCTGGGGCATCGCCCCTGGCGAAAAGCCCCAACGGGGCGACATTAATAAAGCCTGGGGCATCGCCCCTGGCGAAAAGCCCCAACGGGGCGACATTAATAAAGCCTGGGGCATCGCCCCTGGCAAAAAGC
>Ga0190344_1000316_pt1 | contig 25927 bp, 13 predicted proteins | sample 48721323_MG_FD_161662 | JGI IMG/M metagenome (GOLD analysis project Ga0190344, IMG submission 161662) | Hydrothermal vent microbial mat bacterial communities from Southern Trench, Guaymas Basin, Mexico - 4872-13-2-3_MG | ecosystem: Environmental > Aquatic > Marine > Hydrothermal vents >... | reverse complement strand
TGTACTCACTCCGCGCTTATGTCGCTGTACAATTCGTTTATCCGCGTAATTCGCTGTACTCAAGGCGCGTAATTCGCTGTACTCACTCCACGTCATTCGCTGTACTCACTCCGCGCTTATGTCGCTGCACAATTCGTTTATCCGCGTAATTCGCTGTACTCACTCCACGTCATTCGCTGTACTCACTCCGCGCTTATGTCGCTGTACAATTCGTTTATCCGCGTAATTCGCTGTACTCAAGGCGCGTAATTCGCTGTACTCACTCCACGTCATTCGCTGTACTCACTCCGCGCTTATGTCGCTGTACAATTCGTTTATCCGCGTAATTCGCTGTACTCACTCCACGTCATTCGCTGTACTCACCCAAGGACTCAAACACATGCCCCAAGCCCGCCTATTCTTAACCGTCTCAGCCGGCCGCCCACAATGGTGTACAGAAAACCTACTAAACGCCAAACCATATCTAGACGAACTCGCCCAGGCCGCGCGTAACCTATTTCCAAAGCAAGCCGACGGCACGCCGGCCGACGCCGGGCTCGCCTTTTGGCGGCCCGACACCTCTCCAAACCAACCCAATGATCATAACGCCATTGCCTGTGCGTTACTACTAAATCGCCCCGATACAATCCAACGATCTCGAAATGCGCTATACCAATATATACTTATCCTGTCCGAACAAGATTATCGCACCCACCCGCTCAACCCAATCGCACTGCTGCGTACCCTTTTAACACCAGACATACTGGACTCAACGTTTCCTCACAACGCGCCACCCGACAAGAAACGAAAAGCCGTTGAAGGCTATGAGTCTATTACCGTTATTAATAATACCTATGGCGACTTCCAACCCGTTGCCACTAAACAAACACCGCAACTCGATCTCATTCAATCGGCCGCCGGTTCCGACTTGGAGAATGTGCAAGCCTATCTAGCGGCCTGTATTGCCCAACCTGCCAAAGTACCGCCGCTGTGTTTTTCTCCCATCGGCAACGCCGCAAACGCCGCGGAAGACTTTTTGCACCAATCCAGCAGTGCCAAACTATTAGAAACATTATACTTATGTTTGCCCGCGGGTTTATGGACAAACCTGTGTTGGTCAATCTGTCAGTATGGCCCCCAATTTAATAACGCGTTAAATAAGGCCGTTAAAAAAATTCACTCAAATCCGCCTAACGAATTAACGGCGGTAATGCAAAACTATGTGAAGCCGTTATTTTCGGCACTGGCTCAACGCAATTCCTCAGAAGTGGACAAGTTGCGTCACAGCTATATCCCAAACACCCCCAACACAAACGCCAAGAAACAAGTACCTGAAGACAAGAACCGAATCATCAACCAATTGAAAGAGAAAATCGAAGCGAGGCCTCTTACTGAAATTGTGGCACAACGGCAAGTTTCCGAGTTACCACAACCGGGCGCAACTATTATTTATGGCGATAATAAGAACCAAGTCATCAACCAATCGAAAGACGAAGCGAAGCCTCTTACTAAAAAAACTGTGGCACAGCGGCAAGTTTCCGATTCCGAGTTACCACAACAGTTCGTAAACATTGTTTATAAACCGGACGATAGCAACACCAACAGGGCGGATTTTTTTGGACGGCGCGCTTTCATTTGGATGGGAATATCGACTTTGCTAATCGTTATCACCGCTCTGTTGGCATTCTATGGCGGCACTTTTTTTGGTCGCGGCGGCGATGGAAATAAACAACCAGACACGTTGTCGCTGGTAAAGAGCGGTTTTACCTCTACCTTTACTCTTCCTAATCAAGAAAACGTTGCCAATGAAACCGATCCAAAGCAATTGGGTAAAATGCTTGGACAAGTGGCGAAAACTCAAGCTGAAGAAATAAACAACTTATCGGCGGCCGTCAAAAACAAGCCGAGCGAAAATAACCAGCTTGTTGATGAATTTCAAAACGCATTTCGTGGGGCTTATCAAACCAAAAAACAGGACTATAACAAAGCGTTAAATGCGGCAACGATAGCAGAGTTAGGTAAACAGTTTGGCGAACTGTCCAAGAAAAAGGACACCTACTTGACTCAGGAAACGGCCAAAGTGGCCGAACTTGAAAACACGCTAAACCAGCGCGAAGGCACGATAACTCAACTGACAAGCGACTTGAGTCAGGAAAAGGCCGAAGTGGCCGAACTTAAAGACACCGTTAAACAGCACAAAGGCACGATAGCTCAACTGACAAGCGACTTGACTCAGAAAACTGCCGAAGTGGCCGAACTTAAAGGCACCGTTAAACAGAAAACGGCCAAAGTGGCCCAACTCGAAGACATCGTTAAACAGAAAACGGCCAAAGTGGCCCAACTCGAAGACACCGTTAAACTGAAAACGGCCAAAGTGGCCCAACTTGAAGGCATCGTTAAACTGAAAACGGACAAGGTGGCCGAACTTGAAGACACCGTTAAACTGAAAACGGACAAAGTGGCCCAACTTGAAGACACCGTTAAACTGAAAACGGACAAGGTGGCCGAACTTGAAGGCATCGTTAAACAGAAAACGGCCAAAGTGGCCCAACTTGAAGACACCGTTAAACTGAAAACGGCCAAAGTGGCCCAACTTGAAGACACCGTTAAACTGAAAACGGCCAAAGTGGCCCAACTTGAAGGCATCGTTAAACAGAAAACGGCCAAAGTGGCCCAACTCGAAGACATCGTTAAACAGAAAACGGCCAAAGTGGCCCAACTCGAAGACTTCGTTAAACAGAAAACGGCCAAAGTGGCCCAACTCGAAGACATCGTTAAACAGAAAACGGCCAAAGTGGCCCAACTTGAAGGCACCGTTAAACAGAAAACGGCCAAAGTGGCCGAACTTGAAGGCACCGTTAAACAGCACAAAGGCACAATAGCCACACAAACACGCCAGTTGGCTAATAAAGGCATAGAGGTTCGACAGAAAAGCCGAACGATAACCAAACTAAACGAAGTGATTAGTGACGTTTCACACGCCTTGAAACAAAAACATTACAAGTCTGCTAAAAAGAAAATCGCCGACATGGCTCAACCTAAACCCTGTAGTAACTCTTATTGTTACGGCTACCAAGACGGCTACCAAGACGGCTACGGCAAAAAACAAAAAGCGATACAAGACTCCTGTCCTCATCGTTATTGCAAAGGCTACAACGACGGCTACTATGACAGCAAAATTTGGGTTCAGAACTAAACCTCGGGATAATGGCATTACACGGAACGTACTTCAAAGCTAAGCCGAAAAACGTTGTACCACTCAACGTTGTCGCCCACCATCATCGGCAGGGTGGGCAAGGTTCTTGCCCACCATAATGACTGGTTATCCTTAGACATAATTAATTAAATTATTGTAAACGGGCAGCCCCACGTTGGGGAACCATTAGAAATATCCGTTTATTTCGAGTATCCGTTGTACTTTTGAGAATGCACCCCGTATCCAAAAGAGTTATGTATAACGATGAGTAATGACTGTAGGGGTTCTCTCTAATGTTCGCCCTAGCATGTTCACCCTAGCAATCCTTAAATTAACTGCAAAATCATAAACTTACAAATAGTTAATTCATTTTTCATTTTTCATTAAACTAAACTACCATGACAACCAACGAACACCCACTATTCCACCTCCTAACCCCATTTCAAAATTGGGCCAATGGCGCCACTTTAGATGACAAAAATATGGTGCAACACGAACTTATCCTAGCTCACCTAGCGCGACTCTACGGCAACATCGTCTGGAACGCCCAAGTGTTTGGTTTATGTCACCCCTACCAAGGCCTTGACATTCAACAAAACAACCCCACTCTCACCCAACTGATGGCCGTCACCACAACCGGCAAATTAATGATAAGTAACGAAGCCGCCATCCCCAACAACGACAACACGGCCACCAACAATGGCCTATTCGCCATCGCCAACGCCGAACACTACCGCTTACCCCAAGCCTTCCAACAACAACAACTACTCTACGGAATCCAACTACAATGGATGGCATGGGAAACCGGCATTAACAACATCGTCAAACCAGGCAACGGCCTCCCACTAGGCCGTTACCTCAACAACCAATGGGACCAACACTATGCACCCCCCGTCGTCAATTTAGCCACCAGTGACATCCTACACAAACGCATGGCCGCCATCATGGCACAAGTCACCACCTTAATTAATTACGACACCCCAATCCAAGGACTCGCACTCGAACTCGGCCAACAAACCTTATGGCAAACCCTAACCCCCCTAGAACTCTGGCGAACACACTGTCGCTGCCTAACAGCACTCCTAAATAACCCCACCCTCGCCAACGATAAAAACTACCAAAACCAAGTCTCAAACCTCAGCATATCTGGCTATATTCCGTGGGAATTTGGGAACTGCATAGAAAAACTACAAGCATGCTGGCAAAGAATCAAAACCCGCCTAGACCACTTTATCCTAACCGACACCCAAGGAACCGAATATAGACTACCCGAACCAACCACAATCCATTGCCAAGCCATCAACCACAATCAATGGCAAATAACAATACCCGAAGACTCCCCACAACAATGGCTACTCGCCATATCAAAACAACAACAACCCAACCAACCAATGCGTTGGGAAATCACCAACCAAAACTGCCACAAAGGCAGCTTTTTTGACAAACGCCTCAACTTCTGGGAAAATGACCAACACTGGTGTGCGCGACTAAAACTTCAAACCAACAAAATTTGCCTCAACACCAACACACAATTCAAAGGCCATCTCCTCTTTCTAAAAATAAACCGAACCCTAGACTCCTAGATTTCGTCCGGAGTCCAAGATTTATCTTGGACGTCTAGAACATCTAAATACCTCCGGAGTCCAAGATTTATCTTGGACGTCTAAATACCTCCGGAGTCCTTAAGACATCCGGAGTCCAAGATTTATCTTGGACGTCTATAGCATTTCCCGATTGAGTGAAATACAACAAATTAATCACATAATTATCCAACCCCGTAGGGGTTGAATATGAAACGCAGTAATTCGCTACGCGAGATAATAGCCTTAAGAAAACGCAGTAACTCGCTACGCGAGATAAACCTGGGGAAAGCCCGAGGAAGGCCCCAACCCCGATAGGGGTTGAATGGAGAAATAACCTGGGTTTAGTCTTTTTTGTATTTAATCAAATCGGAAAATGCTATAGACGTCCAAGATAAATCTTGGACTCCGGATGCCTGACGCCGGACGATTTAATTAAACGCATAGCTGTCTCAGTTTTGGTGAGATGGTTATGTGATGGTGGTTTTGACTTTAATTGTCTTAACCACCGCTAAATTGTTAAAGAACGAACACCAATTATTAGACTCGTGTTATCCAGACAATGGAATAGTTTTAAACCTAAAATTAGCACAGACGGATCACAATTAGAACTATTCCGAAAATGTCTGACACCCAGAAAACTTATTAAGTTATTAAGTAGATATGATTTTATAAATAAGTCAACTGCTAATAACAACTCACCCCTAGCAGTTTGTTCAGTACAAACTCGTTATTTGAACGATAAATATGGAAAATTAAGGCGATAAATCGCCTACTACAAACGGAAACGGGGGCGAGGCGATAAACCCTTTGTCATTCCCGAAAAAAATTGTAAACTATAAATAAATAATTAACACACCTTTGAAAAATAGAAAATGCCAACAATTCAAATTCAAGCTCAATTGTCCTTTGATGATTTATTAAGCGCGGTAGAGCAATTAAATCCATTTGAATGGGAACAATTGGTTTCTAAAACTCGGCAGAAGCGGCGTCAAGCTACTCAGTTGCCGCGCCGTGAATCGCCCAAAAAAGTCACTCAACCTGTTGATATTCAACCAACTGATGAAGAATTTTCCACTCAGCATGTTAAAACACCGATAACGGAACTAAGGAAAACTCAGTCAACCCCAGAAAATCATCCGCTTTACCAGTTATTAATTCATATAATAACTCATTCGGTGCCACTCACAGCTAACGCGCCCTCTATAAAAGAAGTCTTTCGCTCAGTTTCGGATACGGATGCCGTCATACCGCTCAGTTTAGCCATTGAGGCGATTTCTATTATTATTTTACTGCCCGATATTAATAAATACCAATTGTCTATAGACGTTCTTGAAGATAGCGGATTGGTACTCGAATTTTTTCTCGAACCGGCGCGAGTGACTTGTGTAGTTCGGGAACAATATGCACATCTCATCTGGATGCAGAATGATGAAATCAATCATCATGTTTTACAAGGCCCTGATTTTTCTATACAAAAAACCAGTCAACACCTTCAGCAAGTTTTAAAAACGGTATCTGATAAGGCTTGACTTAGAACCTAATGGCACTTATTTCTAACAACGGCTACAAGGATTGAATATAAGCAAGGATTTTTGTATATTAAATTCGTTTATCCGCGTAATTCGTTGTACTAATATAACTAACTAAATTCGTTTATCCGCGCAATTCGTTGTACTAATATAACTAACTAAATTCGTTTATCCGCGTAATTCGTTGTACTAATATAACTAACTAAATTCGTTTATCCGCGTAATTCGTTGTACTAATATAACTAACTAAATTCGTTTATCGGCCCGTAATCCGTTGTACTAATCGAAATGAAATCAATTCGTTTATCCGCGTAATTCGTTGTACTAAATGATTCAATTAAATCCGTTTATCGGCCCGTAATCCGTTGTACTAATCCGCGTAATCCGTTGTACTCACCCATTATAATCTAAGCCTAAGGAGTTATTAACTAATGCCAACACCACTAACACCCACACTCACCGCAGTCTGCCTCAGCGCGGCGATACTAACGCTCTCGCCACCGGCCTCCAACGCCGACGACTGCATAACACCCACCGTCGAATGCCTTGCCGCGCAGCTAATGAAAATGCAACGGCAAATGGGCGCATTACAACGCACGCTTGAAGAACAACAAGAGGAGCTCCAAGCCCAACAACACAAACTCCAAGCCCAACAAAAGAGACTCCAAGCCATAGAATACGCCCACCCATATCCGCAACAGGCAGGGATTCCCAAAGACAGACGCCAAGCCTTGGAACGCTCCCACCCATTGCCCAAACAAGAAGTGGTTATCGACGCCATTGAACATATCAAGGGCGACATCAAACTGGAGCAAGTCACGGCCGACAACGTCAAAGTAGTTGGCACAGACAAACAACCGGCCAAGTTAGAAGTCAACGGACAAGTGACGGCCAACACTTTTGAGGGCCAAGATGCCAAATTAACTCATCTCGTCGCCGACAACGTCAAAGTGGTTGGCACAGACAAACAACCGGCCAAGTTAGAAGTCAACGGACAAGTGACGGCCAACACTTTTGAGGGCCATGATGCCAAATTAACTCATCTCGTCGCCGACAACGTCAAAGTAGTTGGCACAGACAAACAACCGGCCAAGTTAGAAGTCAAAGGACAAGTGACGGCCAACACTTTTGAAGGCGACGGCGCCAAGTTGACCAATCTAAATGCGAACAACCTCTCCCACGGTACATTGAATGCAGCGCGGATACCGAATTTGAGCGCCAACAAAATCACCACCGGCCAATTCACGGCCAAGGCCAACCTCAAACTCAACGGCCACTGGCTATCGGGAGACGGTGACAATGAGGGAGTGTATGTCGCAAACAATGGCAACGTCGGCATCGGCACAACGACGCCGGGAGCGAAGTTAGATGTTTCGGGTAATCTTAAGATAACAGGATCAGCTAATGGCGTTATCTTTTCTGATAGTCGCAAGCAGACTCGTTCACCAAGAGTCATTTATACTCCTGACACACGCAGTGGATGTCCTCCATCCGCGTCTGCAAACACCGATTTATGGAAACAGACATTTACCCTAGCAAACACGGCGAGCATAGCTACGTTTGCTAACGCTATATCTGCCTACGGGGGAAGAATGGATATCATTTTGTATGTGGATGGGCACGCTAAAAACCATGCTCTTACAGATAGTGCTTCTGTAAATTGGCAAGATTTACATCTTCACTGGGGCGGCACACTTTCAGCGGGGACTCACACTATCTCAGTTCGATCTAGTGCCACCAGTGCTGTTGGTTGCGGGAGAGCTTGGGGAGATATTATGACGTTAATCTTTGAGTGAGGTAGAGTGAATATCTTTCTCATGGAGTCCAAAGCTGAAGCTTTGGACGTTTAGAAACCCATTCCAAATTAAGGCGATAAATCGCCTACTACAAACGGGCCGCTTGCCGCTTTGGACGTGCCAAAGTTCATCATCGGTTAATGCAACGGCATAAGGCGCGTTACCAACAAGGATTGAATATAAGCAAGGATTTTTGTTGATTAAATTCGTTTATCCGCGTAATTCGTTGTACTGTACTAATCGAAATGAAATCAATTCGTTTAGCCGCGCAATTCGTTGTACTAACCGAAGAAATCAATTCGTTTAGCCGCGCAATTCGTTGTACTAAATGACTCAACCCAATTCGTTTAGCCGCGCAATTCGTTGTACTAATCGGAATAAATCCGTTTATCGGCCCGTAATCCGTTGTACTAATCGAAAGAAATCAATTCGTTTATCCGCGCAATTAGTTGTACTAATCGACATGAAATCAATCCGTTTATCGGCCCGTAATCCGTTGTACTAATCCGCGTAATTCGTTGTACTAATCACCCTTCAAAGGCGATAAATCGCCTACTACAAACGCAAACGATTGGAGTCCTGCCAAACTAAAGTTTGGACTCCAAACGACGAGTGCCAAACTAAAGTTTGGACTCCTGACTAACACACCTTTGATAAATAGAAAATGCCAACAATTCAAATTCAAGCTCAATTAATTGTCCTTTGATGATTTATTAAGCGCGGTAGAGCAATTAAATCCATTTGAATGAGTAACAAGGATTGAATATAAGCAAGGATTTTTGTATATTACTCTACTAAATTCGTTTATCCGCGCAATTCGTTGTACTAATCACCCTTCAAAGGCGATAAATCGCCTACTACAAACGAGCCTACTACAAACGGGAGAAACTCCATGAAAGACTTTTTAATAATAGCGCAGCGTCCTGATAAAATCAACAACTTATCTATTGCAGAAACAGAACGTCAATTTTATGAACAATTGTCACCCGAACTGGGCACTACCCTCGTTTATCCACGAAACGCCAGCCACAGAACATTTCGCGGTGTCGTCACTCGGCAAGAAGGCCTGAAGATTTCCGTCTGCAATCCAGACTTTCCACCACATTTCAACAATGGTGATTTTCCCAACTTGCTGTTTTTCAAACAGTCTCTTGACGCTCACACGCTCCGTTTGATTTTTACCAATCCCGACGAAGGTGGACAACGGCTAATTGCGATTTACCACGCCGTTACCAGCCCCAGAGGCATAAACATCCTCGCTCAGAAAAACATTCTGTTTGGCGGTAACGACAACCTCTGGCAACACTATTCCGCCCTGAGCCAACATTTATTCATTCAAGAAATAGGCGATTTCCCTGCGAATTCCGACGATTGTTATTTGAATGTACAATCAGTTCAAACTCTCATGCCTAACGACGACGATGAAGTCTGGCTGAATCCGATTTGTTTACGTTTACCGCTGACGGGGGGTGAATTGCATTTATGGGCAGAAAATACACAACCGCTCTGGTTAGAACCACTGTTTCCCTCTGAACAAGCGCCCCGAATCCAATTTTATCAATACGGCGACAAACAAATTCAAGCCCGAAAAACCGCCCGAAAACCGGCCGAACACCTCAGCCGACTCGAAAAACTCATTTGGAGCGACACCGATTATTATCACCGATGGCAAGCCTTTGCCGCTTTAGACACGTTACAAGGGCACTTTCACATTGATAACAACAAACAACGATACTATTGGCAAGCACCCGACGAGTTAAATCCGATGGATCGCTACAACGCTCGCTATAATGCATGCTACAACGCGCGTTACTTTGCCAACTATTGGTTAGAACGCTGGCATGGCGAAGAAGTCACCGAGTCTCCTCTCAGCGACGCGATTCACCCCCCCTCCTACACCAAAGACTTTCGTTATGCCGCTGGCACGGGATGGCTACCATTGAAAAACAATGCCTGTCAAAACCGAGAAACCCTATTCAACTGTTTTGGGCTTCTCAATAAACCCGTCTATCAGGTTATTCAAGCCGTGCTTGAACGTTGCCCCAACAACCACAGTGCTCACCAGATACATCACGGCTATCTCACTGTCCATGATAACCAAGGCGACGAATATGCCTTACGATTCAATGCCCAAGCCTATTTATATGAATTTGCCCAGCGCTACATCATACCCTTTTCGCAGATATCCATTGATTTTCCGCCGGCCGAGTTTAGCAAAAAAGAACAAGCCATTGAACTGTGCAAAATTCAACAAGCGTATTTTAATGAGGCCATTAAAGAGTTACACTTTGATCCGATTTATTCCACCTTTCACGGCGCACGCGGTTTTTTCCAACGCTTGGCTGAATCTCTCGTCAAGGGCTTGCAAGAAAATGATCAAGTTCAAGCCTTAAACCTCGGCTGGTGGAATCACTGGCATGACTGGCTCTACAAAAACACCACAACGAGCACCTTCAGATTTCATCTACCAACCGATCAACTCGGCCCTCGTGTCGGCCACGCCAAAGTCGGAAAAACAACCTACTTAGGAGGACACAATCTCTACAAACAAGACAAAACAATGTGTTTTTGAGTCCAAGGACTCCAAACAAGGAGTCCAAACTTTAGTTTGGCAAGACTCCAAGGAGTCCAAACTTTAGTTTGCGAGGTTTCGTAGGGGCAATCCCTTGTGGTTGCCCTTAACTTAATGGCATTGAGTGATACGTGGGCCCCGGTTATTAACCTATTTTTTGGCAGGTTTTTGGACTATTTTGAGGGCCATAAAATATTTTGGAGGTTTTCAAATTAAGTTATGGCCCTCTGTCGCGCTTACCGTTTGACACAATCAGGAATTTTTAATGCCCTTTAGGGTACTTAAGCTTTCAGATGGCTGCCAAATAAATTCCCGTACCACACGCATTGAGGAAAAGTACTTAGTATTTGAATTTTGCGAGAGGTGGCGTGTTTTTAAACTTGACAATCTTCTTTCCTTGGAGTCCAAAGCTTCAGCTTTGGACGAAACTAGGGGTGTCGCCTGAGGTGATGAAAAGGAGGTTCCAACGGGTTCTAAAACTTGAGCCAATTTTTATTCTGCTTCAGTTTTATTATTTAAAAAAAAATCATTTAAGTATTCTTTAATTATCTCGCTCCGCTCGTTACTACGTTTCATTAATCATTAATCATTAATCATTAATCATTAATCATTAATCATTAATCATTAATCATTAATCTTGTACTCCATAGACAAGCGTACAAAATTTTGGTATAAATATCCGCTCTTTTCCGGCTCGGCTCTCAGTCAATAATTCGTTTATTTCCCAATTCGTTGTACTCAATCCGTTTATTCCGTTAATCCATTGTACCAAGACAAGGATAAAAAATGAATCCAAACAAACGCTTAACCATCATCGGCAAATTTCGCCTCAACGATGACAAACCCGAATACCGTTTTTGCAACGACGGTAGCGAGGACAAATACCCGCTCAATCCTGAGCAATTGTTTAAAACATTGCAACCCCAATTGTGCTTTGTGCCGGAAAACACCAAAAAAATTGGTGACGCGGCCTTTAACGCCTATAAGATTTTAACACCCCTACAGGCACACCAACAAAATCGGCCTTTAGCCTCCATGCGGCCTTTGGCGGTAAAACCCGATAGTCCCTTTTTTAAGATCGAAAGTGACTCAAAATTGCCTCAATATCACGCCATACAAAAAGAAGGCGGCCGTTTATTCAAGGTGTTACTGACTGATCTCAATCAGGTAGCCCGTTTTTATCAGGGCAAATTTTCCAAGGCCTTACTCAAACTCGCTAAGGAATATCTGCTTGAGTATGCCAATCATATGTTAAGTGGTCATCAAATTGACCAAGCGGCGTGGTATGACATCTTTCTCAGTCATCCCGACTTGACAACGACCCTGTTGAAATACCTCACCGCCTATCCTGACGACGTTGCCAAAATACAACAACAATTCCAGAATGTGTTGCAAACCGCAACTGAAGGCAAAGCGCAGTGGATTGATCATGGCGATGAGTATCGCAAAGCCCTATCCCAAGCACTGGAGATGTGTCGGCAAGCCTTAGAGTCTGGCGACGACACGCTGACAGAGATTGCCAATCAGCAACGCGACATGGAATGGTTAGTCAATTATGGCCGCCAAAAGTACCAAGAGTACAATATCAGCGAGGCTTTTGATGAAGCCGCCGATAACTTTGCCCATTATTACCAACTCTTTCGTAAGCATTCGGACAACTTGCACCGCTTTTTACGCAGCGGCCCGTTGCATTCTTTCCTATTTTGCTGGTTAGCGAGTAAATACAAACAACACAGCAAAGGGAATGAAGTCACTGATGCCTGCCAAGTTATGTATCAAGAGGGCGTTGAAGGGCAAGGCAAAAAGCGACTCGTCGCCGAAAGCCGTGCCGAATGGCAAGACACCATCAACGTGATCAGAGAAGCCATCAGTCTTGAACAACTCCCAGATGAACAGCGACAGCAAATCACTAATCCCGATTTGTATGAAGCTGGCAGCGATGCCCTCGGTACCAACTTAATCAAAACGTTGGAAACGACGGGTAATTTTACTCGACGACAATTGGTGCAACAATGTGAAGACTTGTTTGTAGAAACGGCACTATTAGTGGGCGGTGCGATGGGCGATATTCTTCGCCAATTCAATGACCGTTTTGATGATTACATGGTGTTATACCACGCCATTCTCCGGCAACAAAGCGGTAGCAGCCCTGATGAGTTCAAAGAGGCGATGGGCAAAGCCACACTCAAAGCCATTTCGCCGCCACAACTGGACGAGATGACTGACCGTATTTTTGCCGAGTTATCCGGTGTCAAGAGTTGTACCGCGCAACCGGTTAAAAAGGAATTTCTTAAAGTCGTTACCGAAGATACCCAAGGTAAGTATTTCAAGGCCTATTTAGAAAAACAAGGCGAAATTGAGGCGACTAGCATAAAATTGCGCGAAGCCTATCGCTTACGACTGGGTATGGACATTGATGCGGCTGGCAATTACAACACCTCGCAAATAGGAACAGCGGGGATTGCGACGCTGCACGAAATCCCCGATATCACTGAACACGCGGCAAGACAAGAAGCTCAAAGAGCCAGACTGGAACACCAAGTTCAGCCAGATATCCCGTTTCAAACCACCTTGCGTGAAGGGGTGCCAAGTGGCGAATATCAAATCAAACGAGAAAACGCGGTAATTGGCACCGCCACGGTGGACGATAAAGTACTGGAAAATACACTCATTACCATGTCGGGGCACTTTGAGGCCGATGAGAGAGACACGGTTAAAGAGGCCGAACAAATCATTGCGGTATCAACCTCAGATGATGCTCAGCGGTTTAGTTGGAGAAGCACCGATTATGAGGCGGTGGGCAAAGTCCTGAAATCCCCGCTAACAGACAATGCGCTTACCTTTAATAATGTCAAATTGCATCAAAGCGAAGGCGAGGTGCCGATTAAAGGTGATTATGAATTGCAAGTGGATGGAGACACGGTAGGCAAGGCAACCATAACGACGGAAACGCAGAATAATGCGGTGCCCACAATTGCTGGCACACTCAACACAGATGATTTAGACGCGATTGCGTCTGATGACAAACTCACCCTCTCGAAGGGTAAACAAAACTTTGACTGGCAAGCCAAAGAGCGCGATGACTTACTCCCTATTGTGCGCGAGTATCGTGGCTTAAAGCCGAAAGACGTGGCAGACAACGAATTATGGCAACAACAGGCCGAGACTGAAAAACAATTCGAGCACCTTGTAGGGCAAAGCCTCAAAGATCAAGATGATCTGATGATGCGTTTGCACACCTTGGTATTGGGAGAATACATGCTGGCGGCCCCAAAAGGCGCTATTGCGCTGGACACGGCTGATTTATCCAAAATGTCCGGCATGATATTTGACATGGTGCGGCATATCGGCAATCCTAATCTCAAAGAATTGTTTGAAAACCAACCCTCATCGGAATTGCTTGACGATCCCAAACGGGGCTTAAAGGCCATCAACCTGAGTAAATACTATCCCGTGTCCAAATCTAATGAGTTGAACACGGTGCTTCAGTATCATTACGAAGTCTGTGGGGATTTATTGTCCATCCGGGAGTATGTGCGCGATATTGATGAATTGCGCCGCGCTTTTAGCGCGTTGCGTCACGACAAAACGCTTGAAATACGCTTTATTAATCAAACGCTTGAAGAACATGTCAATTGTACCCAAAGCAACAACGAACTTTTGTTGTGCAACGACGAGACGAGGGATCATCATTCCTTGTTTGTTTACTTAACGGCACAAAGCGACGCGCAAAACGGATTGGCAAGCCTCAAGGCGCTCATGCCGGGCGACATTGGGGTATTAAGCCAAGCCGGTTGGCGTACCCAATTGCCGCTATTTGTCGCAAAACTAGAAAAAGTCAAAGATGAGACAAAAAAGAAACTCGTCGAAAAACCCATCAAGTCGGACGCGTTTCCACTGATTTCCCGCAAATCCCTGGCGTTGCCAGACATTTCAAAACTGAATTTGGGTTTCCATGGTGTGCCACTGCTTGAACTGTGCCTCAGTCTGATGACGAAAGTCGATTTTGGTCAATTTAGCGACTTTACCCGCAAAATTCAAAGTGACTTTGTGAAACTGAATAAAGAGGTAGAAGCCGCCGGCATTCCAGAAAAAGGCCAATCCATCAGCGAATACCTCAAAAACCTGTGGTTCACGCATCCTGTGTTGCGGAGTCATCTGATTTTCCTGAAATGGTTTAATTTGGGTTTGGAGGATTTAAAAACCAACGAAAACAGGCCGGCGAATTGGCGGCTAGGCAAGCGTTTTGGGAAGTTTCTAAAAGACGTTTCGTGCCGTTCCGATTGGGCGGAACAAGCTTTTGAAGGGTTGGAGCGCATTGAAGGCAAGTTCCCGTTGAAAGATTTCCAAACCAACATGGAGCCTTTATATGGCCCTTATGACAACTTGAGAAGAATTTCGCAAACGGATAGCCCACCTGGCATTGAGGCGGTGTTTGGTTTTGAAATTTCAGAGGATAACACCAATCAATCGTGGCCGCTGGTTAATATAAATTGGAAGAACTGGTATAAGGACAAAATATGACAAGTCGTTCTCCACCGCCAATAGCCAACCTTAAAGACATTTCAAGAACAAAAACGAGTTACCCCGAAGGGCTAAAATGGTAAAATGAATATCTCACATTCAACCCCGAAGGGGTTGTGGGGGTTGATTTTCAGAATTCCCCACTCCCCAGGTTGCACCACACTGCCATTAAGTTAAGCAACAAAACACCTACAAAAAGTATCAAACTGTAAGCGCGACAGAGGGCCATAACTTTATTTGAAAACATTTTATGGCCCTCAAAATCGATAGTCCAAAAACCCGCAAAAAGAATAGGTAAATAACAAGAACCCGCGTATCACGACTCTGCCAAACCCGCGGCGGCAGCCAAACACGACTGCGCGTGAGGCGATTACAAGCCTTGGTCCTAACGGGCCTTTTCCTTAACTTAATGGCATTGAGGTTGCAGGGGTGGTGAAAATAAATAATTAGCTTATGTAACAATTATATAAGCGACATAAACTCATTATTTCAATTTGTTTTTATGACTTATTTTCTTTTTGAGGAACAAAAGTGGGATCCTGTAATAGCTTCCTCGGAACTTGAGTCAAGCACCACCCCAGGTTTCACCAGTGGCTCTTAACATTCAACCCCTTCGGGGTTGTGAGGGTTGATTCGGTTGTCCCAAGTCCCCAGGTTTCACCAGTGGCTCTTAACATTCAACCCCTTCGGGTGGGATGTTAAATTTGGTTTGCTCTGTCTTTTTTCAGCCGATTTTTATGCGCTTTGTCATTTCTCACGCTCGTCGAAATGACATCAAAATTAGGGTAAAAAAAGTTTGACGACAGATTTAACACCCCAGCCTACGCGCCAAGAAACCGCGCAAATGACCGGTGTTGTCCTTTGCTCGTTTTGCTCGTGGCCCTGATTATCTGGGCTTTGGACAGCATTTTAGGGTGGATAGTACGGTTTTTTATTGGCCAAGGAGGTTAACAAATGGCTTGGCGTTGGTATGTTGTGCAAGTCTATTCGAGATATGAAAAAACGGTCAAACATTTTCTTGAAGACCGAATAGCAGACTCACGTAGCGAATTAAAAAAATGTTTTGGGTCGGTTCTAGTACCTACCGAAAAAGTCGTTGAAATGCGCGGTGGACAAAAACGTCGGAGCGAATGCAAGCTTTTTCCGGGCTATGTCTTCGTGCAAATGGATATGGATGAAATAGACGAGGAACAAACCGATGCCAATGGCAACCCGTTACTTTTAAGGAACGAAATTTGGCACCTAGTTAAAAAGGTACCCAAAGTCATGGGTTTCATCGGTGGTACCCAAGAACGACCGGCCCCCATTTCCGAACAAGAAGCCGAAGTCATTTTACAACGGGTTCGGGACGGGGCCGAAAAGCCTCGTCCCAAAATCTTATTTGAGGTTGGCGAAGTCGTGCGTGTTACTGATGGCCCCTTTACTGATTTTAATGGTGTCGTTGAAGAAGCCAATTACGAAAAAAACCGTTTACGTGTGGCGTTGCGGATTCTTGGACGCTCTACTCTCATCGATCTCGAGTTTGGACAAGTTGAAAAAGAATAACGTTTTTTTTAGAACATGCGAATAGCAAAGTCACATTGATACTTCGATTCTCGGAAACCGTTTTTGCTGGGCAAAAACAGCTATTACCATCGCGTCGTGATTTTCTGAATATAATGGATTTTGTTGAGACGTTATCAATTTGCCAATGCGGTTCACCCCGATGGGGTGAAACCGGTGGGTTTTGGCATGACATAAGCGCCACGTTGTTTGAATGTGAATGGCTTGAGTCGTGATAGAATCTATTAAAATTCAAGCCGTTATAGTTGTAACCCGTTACAATCAAGTGATTTTGTTTCGGGGTGTGTCCCATTTATCCGACAGATTTTGAGTTGTCTTGCGCTAAAAAATGAAAAATGAAAAATGAAAAATACTAAGGTGTCTTTCCAAAGCGGTTTTTTTGAGGGCCAGGTTGGCGAATTATGAAAATTTAAAATTTTAAAATTAAACTTTTTTATAAGTCTTTGTCCATTCTTCATTCTTCATTCTTCATTTTTCATTTTTTGAGGGCCCTATCGATAAAAACTTCCTACTTGGACAAGTGGGACACCCCTTGATTTCGCCATTACCGTCGCATCGCGTCGTTCCGTCGTTTTTCGCCATTTCAATTTCAACATTATCTTGACTATTACACAAAAAAACCAAGGATTTATTATATTTTGTCATGGCAAAAAAATTCGCTGCCGTAGTCAAACTACAAGTCAAAGCCGGGCAAGCCAACCCCAGTCCGCCCGTTGGCCCCGCATTAGGCCAACACGGCCTGAACATCATGGAATTGCAGTAAAGCATCCAATGCCCAAACCCAACACCTTGAACCGGGTATGCCTACACCGGTCGTTATCACGGCCTACAGTGATCGCAGCTAGACTTGTCCCTAAATAAACGTAACCCATTGAAAATACGAGACTGGCTCGACTAAAAATCAATAACTTAGCTTATTAAGGGACAACTCTATTAAGACCGCACCGGCCGCTATTTATTTTATAAAAAAAAAAGCGGCCGGCATTGAAAGTGGTAGCAAAACGCCACATACCCACAAAGTGGGCAAAGTTAAACGCTTTTTGTCAATTCTAGGATCGGAGAAATCTTAAACGCTTTTTGTCAATTCGACAAACGGAGAAATCTTAAAGGCTTTTTGTCAATTCTAGGATCGGAGAAATTTAAACTAAACGCTTTTTGTCATTTCGACAGACGGAGAAATCTTCAAGGTGATGTGTGAAAAAAGTGAGACATGACATAAAATTAGAATGAAAAAACTTGAGCATTCGGCGACAAATTTAATACCCCAGTTTTAAAGCCAGCCCCAACGGGGCGATATTAATATAAAAAACGCCCCTGGCTTGGGGCTGAGTATAACTTGATCCCACTTTTGTTCCTCTTCCGTCAATAAATAATAAAAATTTAAATATCATTAAACTCATTAATCATTAATCATTAATCATTAATCATTAATCATTAATTGTTAATTATTTTCACCACCCCACCTTCAGGGCAATGCCATTAAGTGTAGGGGCAATCCCTTGTGGTTGCCCTACAAACCGTCATGTCGCGTAGGGGCAATCCTTTATGGTTGCCCTCACCGAAAAGCGGTACGATATGGCATTGACCTTCAGGGGGGTTGATTTTTCCCAATGATTTGGGGTTTTTCTTAAGGAGCAACACCATGATTTATACACTCACCAACACCACCGATGATGAAGTTATCACTTCTCATCTCAAGAGTTTTTGGCTTTATGTGGGCTTTTCAGTGGATCCAGCGACTGGCTGGATAACCGTCGGTTCTGGGTATGCGGCTTTTGATTACTCTGAAGACTCCAACAATTACACCAAACATCCACCCAATAACCTCCCACTAGAGGGCGCGAACAATTATGAGATCACGCATCATACCAATACCATCGAGTTATTTCATGCTCATTTGGTCAAAAGCTACAAGGCCGAATATGCCAATGAGGCCAAACGGCTGCATCTCGTGAAGTTTGATGATGCCGAACCGCACTCTTCTTGGTTTAAAGATGCCGATTATGATCCGGCTTTTGAGACACCGAAAAAGAACCGCGATAAGAATCCCTTTTTGAAACGGGAAGTGACATTCGACAGTATGACCGATCGGTATGTCTTCTCGGCCCACACAGCAGAGGATGAGAATGGTACCTCCACTCTCATGCTAACACTGCCCTTTTTGAAAAGCGCTTTATTTTCCAACATTCTTGCCACACAAAGCGACGCGTCGCACATGATGCCGACTTTTACGGTGAAAACTGACGCGGGAGAATGGAACTATTTTCAGGGTGCAACACCTTGGCCGGGGGCAGTGAATGGCTTTGTTATGGTTTGTCAAGGAGCGTTTAAGGCGATAGATGTCAATTTATGTGCAGAAGATTGGCTACCACAGGATGGGGCCTTTACTGCAAATGATAACACGCTCTTCAAGGAACTGATGAGAACGACTCACCAAAATACCCGTTTTACGCGCACGGCCGAGACGGTTGACGATACTACCGAGACAGCAGCCTTTAAGGGCAGCTTAGATAGGCCGGTAGAAATCTTATACCTTGACGGGCTTAACTCAAAAGGCCATAAGGTCGTACCGCCACTCTTAGTGGTTTAAGTCTTTAGTTTGGCAGGCGTCCAAACCGGAGTCCAAACTCAGGAGTCCAAACTTTAGTTTGGCACTCGTCCAAACGGTCAAAGTGCCACTATGAATATTACCTTAAACGATAATAACTACCCTGTTTATAAACCAAAATTAGTACTAGAAACCAATTCATGCCCAAAGGTAGAACTCCTTTTCGGGCACTCTGAGTACCCACCTTTGCCAGAGCGGATTAAACTCGCCAGTACCAATACCACTTTGTCATGGGATAGTGGTGAACTGGACTTACAAGTTGTTGGTTTTAAAGACAACACCAGTGACTATCCGTTGATAATGACTGGCCTCATTTTGCCAGAAACCTTACAGACATGGTTTAAAGGAGGCAAAGAGCGAGAATCTCCGTTAATTTACCAAAAAAATGAAATCACGGCCCCAGAAACCGGCGCGGTATTTTTTACTAGGCTATTGAACGACAAAATTGTTCTCCGCGAAGGAGAAAAAACTATCTTAGACGATAAGATATTTCCCACTTCCTCCTTTGCCACTTTTTGGCGGCCGCCCAAGCAAGATAATTTTAGCTGGTTATGCCATCTTATTGAATTTATTCGTAGTCAAGCACCGAGCATTAAAGGCTGGGCCGCGTTTCAATCGGACTCAACACCGCTACGACTGGTGAGTATGTGCAGTGGCGAAGCCCTTGAATTGGATGAACAATGGAAACCGCGTGGACAATTTCCCACTCACCGCTATGCAGGACAAGCTTGGGCGCAAGGGTATTTTGAAATAGTTCGCCTTTTTTCCTTAGAACATCCATTAGATTTATTGCCAGAATTAGTCAAGATAGGTAAACAAGATACTGACTTAATTAATAACAGTGCGCTTGGAGACGATAAAAAAGAGCTTGTATTACTGCCGGGGCCTGTCAAGTTTTATGATCGAGAATACTTTTGTCGTGCCGTGACTTATGAATTTCCAGAAAACGCGCCTGAATTTCCAGATGTCTCAGCTACTTTAACCTTAACAGAGAGCCGTCAAACACCCAAAGCTTCTCCACTGGCTTGGCAAACGGTAGCGTGTCGCTTCCAAGGCTGGGAAGAAAACGCCAAAGAACAGAAATATATCAAATTGAAATTGGACAATGGAATGGTTGCTAACAGTGAGGGTGATCCTGACGAAAGCAAGTTTCTCTATGCCCAAGTGCTATCACCGACGGCACCACGAGAAGATTACCACGGTTTTTATGTCAAATACCAAAAAGACGATAGCATGAATTGTCTATTGATACCGGGCGGCTTACCCACCGTGCTTGGCAGTAGCCAACTCTACAATAAGGAATTTGAAGAAAAGGCCGATTTAATCATTCACGCCGAGCATATCGCCATGAGTAGCAATCAAGTGACAATAGAAGCGAAGGAACAAGTCAGTATTAAGGGCGAAAAAGTGGTTAAAATGGGGAATAAGGTTGAAGTGGGTTCAGATTAGTACGATTAAACAGAAATTCTTTACCCTGAAGGGGTAAAATGTGAATAGCCACAGGTGGAACCTGTGGTAAAGGTATCGGACACGCGCCAACTCATTCCCGATATGTCAATGCGAATTAAGGGTTAAATTGAATCTTATAAATTATTGTAAGTGGAAAAATAAACGCGCTTTGACGCGCTTTGACGCAAGAGATATTTTAGGGTTATTTAGACTACCTGATTTAGGGGCCATAAAATGTTACGTCGGCAAAAGTACAGCGAAGCGAAACTTTTGCCGACGTGAATGGTTTCAAATTCAGTTATCAATTGCCCCCAATTGCGCCTCATTAGCCATACTTTTTGTAGGTGTTTTATGACAACGAGAGCATCTCGATTGAATGGGCTATAAAATAAACGCAAAAGACGCACGCAAGAGACATCCAAATGCCTTTGCGTGCGTTAATTCTTACTGTGACACTCTGTGGCACTTTGTGAAAAAATGGGTTATTTAGACGACCTTATTTGGGGGCCATAAAATGTTTTGAATGGTTTCAAATCAAATCATGGCCCACAAAATAAACGCAAAAGACGCAAAAGACGCAAGAGACAACCAAATAAACTTGCGCGTGCGTGCGTCACTGGCGCCTTTAGCGTTAAAATCCTTGATTTCATAATAATTAATTCAACCCTTAATCCGCATTGTCAACATTTGAAAACGGAGAAAATATGATGTCAGCCCAACCTCAGACTGCCTATATCACACCAGAGGAATATTTAGTCCGGGAACGCGAAGCCGAATACAAAAGCGAATACTTTGATGGCGAAATATTTGCAATGTCAGGCGCAAGCCCAGCGCATAACCAGATTGTTATCAATATTGTGGGTGAAATGTACGCACAATTCAAAAAGCGTCCTTGCCGCCGGGTGTATGCTGGCGATATGCGCGTCAAGGTGAGTCCCACAGGGTTATATACTTATCCTGATGTCGTTGCACTCTGTGACAAACTCCGTTTTGATGACGAACACACTTTGCTCAATCCCACGGTAATTATTGAAGTCCTCTCCGACAGCATAGCCAATTATGATCGAGGCACTAAATTTAAACACTACCGTACCTTAGACTCGTTAATCGAATATATATTAATTGCCCAAGACGAATGTCACATTGAACATTATATCCGACAAGCCAATAACCAATGGATATTCTCAGAAACCAGCGATTTGCAAGAAACCATTGAATTACCCTCGATTGACTGTCGGTTAGCCCTATCTGATGTTTATGATAAAGTCTAAGTACACTTAGGCGCTGAAGCGCCTACTACAAACTTTTTATAACTAATCCTTGTAATTTATTCGTTCACTCTCAAACAGAGAGGATTTATATGACTTCTTTAGATTGTCCACATTGTCGTCACCACACCTTAGAACCCTTACGTCACGAAAATGTCAGAATAGATGCCTGTGTGCATTGTGGCGGGGTGTGGTTTGATCCAAATGAGTTGGATATAGTGTTGCGTCGCTATGATCCAAATTATCGTCGTGAAGGTTCCATTGCTAAAACCTTAGGGCAACGAGTCAGTGGAACCCCCAAAAAATGCCCTCGTTGCAAGGTGTCATTGGCAACGTATGAATTTGAACAAGGTAGTGATTTGAAAATTGATGTTTGCCATTCTTGCCATGGCGTTTGGCTGGATAAGGGCGAATTGGATCACGCGAAAATATTTTATGAAATCCCAGAGGCGGCTGAAAGAATTCAACAAGAAACCACTGTAGGACATTGGTTGTTTCAATTCTTTCTCAATTTGCCGGTTGAATTTAACATCAAGGCGCGGAGATTTCCCATCATAACGGTTATCTTGCTCGTCTTAAATGCGCTACTGATATTACCGGTCGTGACTACCCATAGCCCCGGAAACATTTGGCACTTATGGGGACTGATTCCTCAAGAGATTGGCTCATTGAACTGGTTCGTGACTTTGTTGACTCATCAATTTTTACATGGTGGCTGGCTGCACTTAATTGGGAATATGTATTTCCTGTACATCTTGGGAGATAATGTTGAAGACGCGATGGGACGCATTATGTTCCCTCTCTTTTACTTGTTCTGCGGTTTAGTCGCCGGCGTGACACATGTGCTATATGAACTCACCATTGGAGGCTCAGCCAATATTCCCTTAGTCGGGGCGAGTGGTGCCATTTCGGGTGTAATGGCCGCTTATGTTTATATATTTCGCAAAGCGAAATTGACGTTTATGTTAATCATTTTTCAATACAAATTCTCCCCCATTTTGTATTTTGGGATTTGGATTGCTACCAATGTGTTATTCATGATTCTCGGTGCCCAAGGGGTGAGTTGGGCAGCCCATCTCGGAGGATTTGCTGCTGGATTAGTGTTTTCCTATTTTGTCTATGAAAAGATTTTGGAAGCCAATCCATTGATTCGTCATATGAATAGTGCCTAACATCGAGTCCAAAGCTTTAGCTTTGGAATATCTATGAGTACAACGAATTACGCGGATAAACGAATTGACTGAGTAAGTACAGTACAACGAATTACGCGGATAAACGAACGAATTGACTGAGTACAGTACAACGAATTACGCGGATAAACGAACGAATTGACTGAGTACAGTACAACGAGTACAACGAATTACGCGGATAAACGAATTGACTGAGTACAGTACAACGAGTACAACGAATTACGCGGATAAACGAACGAATTGACTGAGTAAGTACAGTACAACGAATTACGCGGATAAACGAACGAATTGACTGAGTACAGTACAGTACAACGAATTACGCGGATAAACGAATTAGTACAACGAATTACGCGGATAAACGAATTGAATTGACTGAGTACAACGAATTACGCGGATAAACGAATTGACTGAGTACAACGAAACTTCGTTCTGGAACGCCAATATATAGTTCAACGACTAAAGCAACCCAATCATCTATTCGTTTAAGTGTTTAAGTTTGGATGCCTGTCCAAAGCTGAAGCTTTGGACTCCATGGCTCCAAGCTAATGCTAATGGGATTTAAGCAAAAAGTGGCAAATTGGTAGTGTCATCTTCACCTCGTGCTTTGGCTCGGGCATAATCACGTCTTAAGGCAAATTCTTCGGCTTCTTGGGCATTAGTAAACGCGTTGCGTTCAAGGGCACTGTCAACAGCATCATAAAGCCCAGCGCGGCGAGCCATTGTGCGATGTTGTTGTTCAATGTGTAAAAGTTCACGAATCAGTCGAAAATGGACTTCTTCTTCATCGCCCTCCTGTTGGCAAATTTCTTTCAAAAGCGCAATGTCTTCAGGTTGAAAAACTTGGTTGTCCTCTAAGCGTTTACCCGGAAAGGGTTGTCCCATCACACGCTCATAAATTTTGGGTAAGTTGTCCTCTATTTCATGTTTTTCCATCACCCAAATTCTGCGAATTTCTTCTAAATCTTGAGAAGCAATCAATTCAAGATTTTTGACTTCCGGGGGGCCGTTTTGTTGTACCGACTCTTGTGCTTGCAACAGATACTCTAGGAGTTTTTCACGATAAACTTGTTTATAAGGCCCATGCACCAATCGGCCACTAAACAGCTTTAAAGCACCACTCATCCGGCGAAAATCACGATGCTTGCGATCTTCCTTGATATCGAGGCCTTGATTGCGAAGTTCCATCAGCGGTAACATCCATTCTTTTTCCTCGTCATTCTGAATCATCGCCTGCATAGATTTATCTTGTTCAACCATTGTACAGACGTAGCAGCCAAAGCGACTATCACCACAACTCGGCGTACTGGTATCAACCACCAATGGACATTCACCATCGGCTGTCGCCCCTTGATACATGCTGAGAAGAGATTTATTGTCATAACCCCAAGGATTTTTAGTTTGGGTAATATACATCCAAACATCATCGTTTGTCCAGTCTGCGAGAGGCGTATAAATCCAACTATTGGGCAAACTGGCATTGGTGGCAAGTTTTTCTCTGGTACTTGTTTTTTCATGTTTTTTCATGTTAGCGGCGCGAACGGAACTTTCCGCTTTGCGAGTGCCCAGTACCAAAATAACTTGTCCGGTTTCTCGAATGACATTGTTGATAAAATGATTAGAGGGATTGATTTTAAGGCGATTAGTACACCAGCGAAATTTAGGGCGTGGTGCTGGATAACCGCGCCCAATGAGATTAACCCAAAATCGATCCTGCACTTGTGGTATCAACCGATGTGACGAGAGTGGCATATTTTGCTCGGCTGCGGCTTTTTCCATCGCCTCCAAAGAATGCTCCACCCACAAAGCCACTATCGGGTTTTCAACCAAAGTATCCGTGCTAATCACATAGATGGATTTAGTGCGTTTCTCTGGGGGCAGTTCAGAGATGGCGCACCAAACCAGTTGTAAAGCGGCCGTTGAATCTTTACCGCCGCTATAGCCCACCACCCAAGGAATTTCGTCGCTTAAATAGAGTTCTTGCGTTTGCTTAATCAGTGCTTGAACGGTTTTTTTAAAGCCTTTGATAAAGGCGGTTTTACGTTGTAGCTCCATTTTCATTTCTCAATTCTCAATTATCGACTATACATACAAGGATTGTATATAAGCAGGGATTGTTTTTCGCTTTTCATCCTTTTTTATAAGGAATCTGCCTGTAGTTGCTTTAATCCGTTATAATAACGAATCCTTGTAGTTGCTTTAATCCGTTATTATAACGAATCCTTGTAGATGCTTTAATCCGTTATTATAACGAATCCTTGTAGATGCTTTATCCGTTATTATAACGAATCCTTGTAGATGCTTTATCCGTTATTATAACGAATCCTTGTAGATGCTTTATCCGTTATTATAACGAATCCTTGTAGTTGCTTTAATCCGTTATAATAACGAATCCTTGTAGATGCTTTATCCGTTATTATAACGAATTCTTGTAGTTGCTTTAATCCGTTATAATAACGAATCCTTGTAGATGCTTTATCCGTTATTATAACGAATCCTTGTAGATGCTTTATCCGTTATTATAACGAATCCTTGTAGTTGCTTTAATCCGTTATTATAACGAATCCTTGTAGATGCTTTATCCGTTATTATAACGAATCCTTGTAGTTGCTTTAATCCGTTATTATAACGAATCCTTGTAGATGCTTTATCCGTTATTATAACGAATCCTTG
>Ga0190344_1000312_pt1 | contig 26176 bp, 23 predicted proteins | sample 48721323_MG_FD_161662 | JGI IMG/M metagenome (GOLD analysis project Ga0190344, IMG submission 161662) | Hydrothermal vent microbial mat bacterial communities from Southern Trench, Guaymas Basin, Mexico - 4872-13-2-3_MG | ecosystem: Environmental > Aquatic > Marine > Hydrothermal vents >... | reverse complement strand
TCCGGCGTTCTCCATCAGGGCGATTCCCGGCAGCCCGTCCTCTTCGATGGTCAGGCGGTCAATCTCACGCATCTCTGCGGCAGTGGCTATCGGCTTCATGCTCGTCCCTCCTGCTGATAGTACTTCTTCCACCAGTCCTTAAACTCGCCGCTCTTGATGGGCTGCCACCAGTCCTGATTCTCCATGTACCACTGGACGGTGCGGCGCAGCCCATCCTCAAACTCAACCTCCGGCTGCCAGCCCAGCGACATCAGTTTGCCGGAGTCCAAAGCGTAGCGGTAGTCGTGTCCGGCGCGGTCGGGAACATGCTGCAGCAGCTCCTCCGGCTTCCCGGCTGCCTTGAGGATGGCGCGTCCCATCTCCAAGGTATTGCGGAGGTTGCCGCCGCCGCAGTTATAGACCTCCCCCGGCTCGCCCTTCTCCAGCAGAATCAGAATCCCCCGGCAGTGGTCGTCCACGTGGATCCAGTCGCGGATTGCCTCGCCGGAGCCGTACACCGGGCATGGCTTGCCCTCGATGGCGTTGGTAACGAAGAGCGGCACCAGCTTCTCCGGGTACTGGCGGGGGCCGTAGTTGTTGCTGCCCCGGCTGATGACCACGGGCAGGCCGTAGGTGGCGTGGTAGGAGTACGCCAGGCGGTCGGCTCCGGCCTTGCTGGCGGCGTAGGGGTTGCGGGGCATCAGAGGATCGCCCTCTCGGCTCTCCCCGGTCAGTACCTCGCCGTAAACCTCGTCGGTGCTGACCTGGACGAACCGCTCCGGGCCAACCTCACGGGCGACCTCCAGCAGCACGTAGGCACCCAGCACGTCGGTGCGGATGAAGGCTCCAGCGTCCACAATCGAGCGGTCAACGTGGGTCTCGGCGGCGAAGTTGACCACGTAGTCGCAGCCGCTCATCGCCCGCCGCACGTCGTCCCACTCCGCCACGTCGCCCTGAATGAACTCGATCTCGTCCTTCACCAGCTCAAGGTTGGCGGGGTTGCCGGCGTAGGTGAGCTTATCGAGAACGACGATGCGCCAGCTTGGGCGCACCCGGCGGAGGAGGTGGACGAAGTTGCTGCCGATAAACCCGGCACCACCAGTAATGAGGATTTTCATGGGGTTATTCCTCTTTTTTGTTCTCTTCGGTGTTTTTTGAAGGTTGCTTCAATCTCTTACCTTCATCAAAACTAGCAAGAAGCTCTTTACGCTCCATTTATTTTCATCCAGGGTATGTTGCGTATATAGGATTCTAAGCTGGCGTATTCCTTAAAACATTCATCTGAACTTTTTCCGGCACTTTCTTTTTTAATATATATGTCATAATAGATACCGAATGCTTTTCTGAAGGTTTCTTCTGAATCCCATTCTCTAATCAGTGGTTTGTTCTTTCTTTCTTGTTTTGCATTTCGTTTTACTATTGAATAGTAGTTGTTAAGTGTACTTAGGATAACAAGAATGTGTTCTCTTAGTTGGATACCTAGGTGAGCGTACAAGTAATACTTGGTAAGAAGAATTTTTAGCTTTGTGATGTCCTTTTCTAGGGGATGTGAGGGAGACTGGAAATGAACAAACATAGGAGCATTTATGTTATAGACCCGATCCGTCTTTTGTGCATATTTATTGACAATACCATCCAACTCCTTTTGATAATTAGCGATAAAGTTCTCTACAAGACACACAGTAACTGGCATGTAATCTAAGAGCAATGGTGGAACGTCATGAAAATTGATAATAAAACGAGTACTATCCATAGGTAAAGTTTCTTCGAATCGTTCTATTACTGTAGAGAAAGCAGTATTACCATTCTTAGCTGGTGATTCCATCCCATTCTTAATGCTGCTATATTCGCTTACAATAATTGCCCTTATTGAACCGCCTGGCAAAAGTTCTTTTAAAAAGTTATTGTTTTTATCTATCAGTAGACCAATTTGTTTTCCCATCAGTCTTGCAAAGTCACCGTGAGCCTTTTTGATTTCTATATACATACGATGGTACTTTTGTTTCGCGTATATAACCAATGCAACAGCAATAGCTGTAATAATACCAAAAATGCCGAGAAACTGTGGCACAAGTGTATCCGTTGATTCTATTACAAATTGAACAAACATCATCTCTCCTTAACCAAAACGGGCGGTGCATTCAACACTCGCCCGCAATCATACCACAGCTTTCTCGACTACCGCTGCCCTTACAGGTACAGCCGGAGGTTGAGGTAGGTCGGGGCGGTTTCCAGTTCGCCGTCGAAGGTCAGCAGCAGCCCCTCCAGCTCCCGCCGCTTCGCCGCAAGCTGAGTCAGCCCGGCGGTGGTGTTCTCTTTGAGCGAGTAGCTGTAGTCAATCTGGAAGACCCGGTAGTATTCGTCGAAGGTGTAGCGGATGGTGGCTGTGGCGAGGTCGTCGTTCCACTTCGCCTCGACGAGGTTGGCGTAGATCGGGTATATGCTGCCGTAGCCTGCCTCCCGGAGCAGGTCGGGGAGGTTCGACGGGCGGATGTCCCGCAGCGGCGAGTCGGTGAAGGGGTCGGTCAGCGTCGTAGCACTGACTAATGTGGCAACCAACAGTAAGCCGAGAGCGAGTTTCATTGACAAGAAACCTTTGCAAAAGTCCAAGATGTTGGTTTTAACCCCTCACCCCGACCCTCTCCCCAAAGGGGAGAGGGAGAATAGGATGGTCTTCATCTATAGTTTATCTCCAGTTCAATTCGGGGACCGCCCTCGCCGGACGGGTGGTACTCAATGGAGGGAGCGATCTCGCTACCTTCGTACATCACGACAAGCTCCTGATAGCGAGCTTCGAGCTGCTCCTCGGTGCTGCCCACGCAGGTGTAGCTGACGCTTACTACCGACCGTGGGGTATCGTCGTTGAGGATGACCACCAGCTCCTCGTTGCCGTACTCGGAGCTGCGGACGGCGAAGGGCTTGCGCCCGGGGCGTTCCCAGCCCTGTTCAGCAAGAGCCGCCCAGACCCGACCCTCGTCGGTGTTATCCACGTTCACGCCTATGAGGGGTTCCCAGCGGACTTCGTCATCTGCCACAACGCTGGTTTCAGGCGATGGCTCGGTGGAGAAGTCCATCCGCTCAGGCGTTGCCTCGACTGCTTCATCCGCTGTGCCGAAGGCATCAAGCAGCATGAAGGTAATCACTCCGGCAGCCAGCACGCCGAAAATGATGAGCGTCGTCGTTGTGTCCGGCACTGGCATCGGGTTGGCGAATGCTCCACCAGCCAGAGTGCAGATGACGATGGTTACCACCACTTGTTTATTCATCGGGAGTTAGTCTTTCTGCTCAGGGAGTGATGCGAATATCCACGGAGACTGCGGCGTACTCGCTCCCCGCCTTGCTTTTCATTTGCAGGGTCATATTCTTCGTCTCCCACTGATGAATCAACCAGCCCTCCAGCTCCTCGGCAAGAACCATTGGTTTGGAGTCAAAATAGCTGGAGAAGAGACCGACCAGGTCATCGCGAGTTTCGATAATTTCCCCGCGCTGATCTTCCGATGGCGAGTCGATCCCCCAGAAGCACTCGATCAGCTTCAGGTTACCGTCGTACACATATACGGCTATTTCACGGGATTCGTTGCTTAAACATAGCTCGCCCCGATACTCACCCTCTTTGTTAACAAGGGTGGGGAGAAGCTCCATTTCCTCAAAGGAGTCCAGTATCTGCTCCTCGGTGCAGTTCGTCAGGGGCAGCCCCATAAATGGATCGGTCTCTGCAAAGACCGCGACGGCAAGAAGCGGCAGAACAAGCGTGAGTAGGCGTTTCATGGCTTCTCCTTAGAGCAGGTTTATCTCTACCAGAAAGGCGATGTAATCCTCGCTGTCATCAATGCTTAAAGTGATATCGTTTCCGTCGCCAAGCTCCCAAAATCGTATGCTTGTCCAGTCAGTACCTTCGATCTCTGGCAGCTCTGGTCGACTTTGGGCTACATCGGAGAAGAAGTGGTGATGAGCGTGAATGGAATACTCAATCTCTTCACGCTGTTCAACGGTTGGCGAGTCGAAGCCCCAGAAGCACTCGATCAGCTTCAGATTGCCGTCGTACACATATACGGCTACTTCACGAGATTCGTTGCTTAAACATAGCTCACCTCGATATTCGCCCTCACGGTCAATCACTGTGGGAAGAAGTTCCTTTTCCTCAAAAACGGTGAGTATCTGCTCCTCGGTACAGCCCTCAAGGGGCAGACCAAGCAGCGGGTCGGTCTCTATGGTCTCCATCGCCTCAACAGTTTCTGCATAGGCAGTAACAGCAAGCACGACCAAAACAAGTACCAGTAAGCGTTTCATGGTTTCTCCTTACTTTTCAGGAATTGTGATTGAGAAGGTCAGATCCTCTTCGCCCAGTTCCAGCAAGCCCTCGACCTCATCCTGATTCCAAACAGCGGTCAGGTATGGTTCCTCGATAATTTCGGCATCGGCGAAGAGGTAGTCGTAATAATCCAGCAGCCAAACGAAGCGGTCGAGGAGTACCTCCGCCGGGTCGGTTGGCTCCACACAAAGCTCGGTAATGGTATAGCTGTACTCGATCCGCTCCACCCGTGCCTCGGTGAAGTCGGAGAGGTAGAAGAAGAGCCACTCCAGCCCATGTTCATCGTAGCGAAACGCCTGCACCTCCGGCTCGGTTACAAACCTGCCGGGGAGGTACCAGCCCTCGGCACTGAGCTGACCTTCTATCCCATCATAGCTTACATCGTCGAAGGCGATATTCGTCATCGGCTCATGGCGGGTTGCTATCATCGGGTTGGCAACGGCAGCGGAGACGATGAGCAGGGTCAGAAGCAGGTTGACAGCTCGGAGCTTCATCGGGATAATCCTTTGAGCTAATGAGTAATCGACTTAACAACTACCAGGGAGAGAAGATGGACTGGCTGATCAGCAAGCTGAAGAAGTGGGAACGGGTTATCGATGCCAACGCTGGAGAGGCAGTTCGCCGTGAGGTGATGAGCGGGGTCGAGACGGTTCCCGAAATGGAGCCGAAGGCGATGGCACTCTGGACAAAGGGCGCGATGGAGCGGCTCAATGGGTTGGCTCCCGACCTTGAACTACGGCGGCGGATTCTGGCTGGCTTTAGCTGTGAGCATACCGATGAGTTCGGCGAAGAACCAACGCAGCGGATGCGCGACCTCTATCGGGAAACAGGGAGCGTCGAGGCGGTTCTAGAGGCGATGCGTGCCGACCGCTCCTGGAACGGAATCTCGGTTTATCCGCCCTACGATCTGATAGAGGGCGAACTCCACGTTACCAAGCAGCCCTGCGACCGAGCCGCCTTCGCTGCTGCGCAGACCGACTACGAGAAGCAGGTAGCTGGTTGCTACTGTCCGCTGGTGAAGCATACCGAAGAGGAGATTCCAGAGCCGTACTGTTACTGCGGCGGCGGCTGGCATTTGAAGATATGGGAAGACATCCTGGAACGCCCGGTGCGGATTGAGGTAACCAAAGCCATCCTGCGGGGCGATGAGGACTGCTCCTTCATCATCCGGTACTCGGAGTAATCCAGCAGCACTCCAGGCGCGTCTCTCATTCGAGGGACGCGCCTTTGCCTATTTGTCAGGCGACAGTCCTGCGGGTCGACCTAAAGGTCGGTTGCTACGAAGCCTTATCCGCCAAACAACCCGTAGTGGCGACCGTCCACGGTCGCTCACTAGATGAGCAAAGCTCATCTGCTGCGGGAGAGGTATAAGATACTTTGGGGTAAGTTTGAGCCGCTGGCGTTAGCCCCCCCATCCCGACCTTCCCCCCAAAGGGGGGAAGGGGAAAAAGGAGCAACTAACGGGAGGCAGCTTAAAGCTGCACATACTACTGACCTTCGGTCAGAAAACCTTGAGAAGGGCTATACACCAAATGGCAGTTGTAAGCAACCAACGGGAGCGGTAGATTGCTCAAGATTTTCCGGGCGCAACCCGGTCTGTGTCCAGCTTCAAGCTGGTGGTGCAACGCACCGCGCATTCCCATCAAACGCCCTCTGAAAGCGACCAACGGGAGGCAGCTTAAAGCTGCACATACTACTGACCTTCGGTCAGAAAACCTTGAGAAGGGTTATCCATCAAAGGGTCGTTGCCAGCGAACAACGTGAGCGGATGACCGTGGCGTTCGACATACCACAACCAAAATCCTCAGTCGCGAAAGCAAGATACAACGCTTGGCGTTGTTACATTTGGACGTAGAAGATCCAGGGTTCACCGATGCCGACATCGAAGTTGTTTACGTAAACGACGGGGACGACGGCTATTTCGTGATAGTAGCCATCGGCGAGGTTGAGCGCCCAGTACGGTATGTAGAGCTGGGTACCGGAGAAATCGAGCATGTTATCTGATACGTCGAAGGAGACCGTGGCGGCGGCGACATTGCCGTTGTAGTCCGACCAGTCGGTACTGGCGGCGTAGAGCGGCGTGCCGTCGGAGAAGACGAAGTGGAGTACCACCTGCCCACTGCCGCCGTAGCAGTTGTAGAGCGCACCGTCAATGTTTACAGCCATTCCGTAGCCGTAGGGGGTATCGAGGTTGTGGGTAACGTTGGTGGCGGCAATCTCGGCGTAGGGATAGCCGACCTCGGTGGTGTAGATGTCCGGGTTGTAGGTGTCCACGTAGGTGGTTTTGTCTGGGGAGTAGTCGGTGTAGTCCGGCTCGACGGGATCGGGATAGTCGTAGGTAACGTCGTCCGGGGTGTTGATGATCAGGTCCTGACAGACGTAGCCCTCGACGGAGATCTGACGCATTGCGTCGTAGGAGATCCAGCCAACGCCACCGTCGGCCCAGCCGGTTCCCCAGGAGTTGAAGATTTTGAAGGCGTTCTTACTGTCGTCGAAGCCGATGGCGACCACGGCGTGTCCACCGGTGTTGTAGCCGGAGTAAGAGGTATAGACCTCGCCGGAGCCGAGCATACCGAGGTAGTCGTCCACCATGATTCCCAGCATGACCGGGAAGCCGCTGGCGATCTGCGCCTTCATCTCGGCGGTGTCCATCACGTTGACCCGTCGCCAGGTGGCGATTCGGTAGGGATTACCCCGACTCCTGGTCGCTGCGGAGGGTTGCTCCTCACAGCTGTACTGATTGTAGTCGAAGTCGCTGATGGGAACCACGCCCTGCTCGGTGAGGATGTTGAAGGCGTCCACGTAGGCGGAGCCGGAGTAGCGGTTGCCCGGAGGGTAGGCGAGCTGGTTGTAAACGTAGGAGGGTGAGAACTGGTGGTCGGAGTCGTTGATGTTCCAGCCCCGTTCGACCCCTTCCTGATATGTCTTGACGGCGTACGCCGCTGCCCAACCGACGCAGGAGGACTGCTCGCCCTGGTCGCGGGGGGTGGGGAAGTATTTTTGCAGGTCGGCACGGGAGGGCAGCTCGCCCATCAGCGGCGGTGAGGCGAGGGGGATGGAACGATACTGAGTCTCGTCGGCGAAGACCAGCCCGGTGGAGCGACCCTCAGCCATGACGGTAGAGATGCTGGCGAAGAGGACAATCAGCAGGGTGATGAACAGAGTTTTCTTTAACATCGTTACCTCCGGTTTTGTGGTGGCATCGGTCTGACATCGCGCATCTTTGTCAGCCGTGAGAGCTTTATGGACTGCAAAGTGAATTTGGAAGGTTGAGTAATAATAGCTCAAAATCGGATTTATTTCAGGTTTCTTACTGGCGAATGTGGGGCATCTAAACTAAGTTTCCTCGAACGCGGTGCGGGAGCTTAAATTGGAGAATAGGAAAGGACGGATTGCTCCGCCCTTTTTCATTCCGATATCTACGATCTTAGTAGAAGTACACGGCCAGGACTTCCCCTGTATCGGCGTTTAGAACAACCGCTGCAGCAAAACCATCATCGCCAAAATAAATCATCCCGGCTACATTGTCAATCTCCGGGAAAGTAACCGAGCCTGAAGAGATTTGGAAAAAGCGGTCGTTGTAATCAAGGCTCCCTTCATTAACCGCAGCATCCATCGTTGTTATCCAGCCGGATACCTTACCGTTGTTGTAAGCAGGCAGTCCATCCTCTGCCTCAATGTGCGTATCACTATTGAATGAAGTCTCACCGCTTGCGTCCACGTTAACCCAGAGACAATCATAATAATCCGCAGCAGCCCCGTCATCATAATAGTAAAATGTCCAGTCAGCCTCCACGTTGTCCTCTATCAGACCGTCTGCGTCAATGGGGAATGCATCAGTCATACACAGAATACCATCGGGCATTTCTGCATCGCGAACCTCGTTGGCGATCTTCCTTGCCCATTCATAGGAGCGAGCGGTCTTTTCTCCACTACTGGTGCCATCGGTGCCGGTTTCACAGCCGACCAGGGTTACCAGCAGTACAACTGCCAGCAGGGCAACAAGTTGTAACCTATCCATGATTCCTCCAAAGGAAAACTTTTACGGGACACTATTATCCCGTACACATCCAGTCTAGCAGCAATAACCAGATATTTCAAACAGAACTAAGGATTATTATTCCTAGGTTGAATCTTGCTGTCGGGAAGAACTACGCTAACCTGACACAGAAGCCTGGATTGTGGAATAGAGAAAGGACGGATTGCTCCGCCCTTTTCCAACTACGTTGTCTGCGGTCTTATTGCCACAGAACCTCACCGGTGTCGGCGTTGAGGTAAACACCAGCGACATAGCTACCGTTGCTGGCGACGTAGTACATTGTAACCACGTTAATACCATCCTGCTCCGTACACACGAACATGCGATGAGCATAATCAAGATTCTCTTCATCCACCTCGGCATCCGCCGTTGTTATCCAGAACACCACCTTGCCGTTATTGTAGTCTGGTATTGGTTCAAACGAACTCGATCCCCCGGTTGAGTGAGCGGTTTCACCGTCTGCGTCTACGTAAACAGTGAGTACTGCAACCTCAGCTCCCGCACCATCAGGTGCAAACCCAAACACCCAAGTGGCCTCGATACTATCGGGATCAATCAAGCCGCTACCGTCTATGTAGACTGCCGCAATCCCTCCCAAAACACCATCGGGCATTTCGGTATCACGAACCTCGTTGGCTATCTTCCTTGCCCATTCAAAGGAGCGAGCGGTTTTTTCTCCACTACTGGTGCCACCAGTGCCAGTATCACAACCAGTGATGACCAGCAGCAGCGTAACAATCAGCATTGCAGCGAGGTATAATTTTCTCATGATTCCTCCAAAGAAAAATCCTTACGGGACACTATTATCCCGCACGTGTTTAGTATAGTCCTGATTATCGAATATTGCCAGAAGAATCGTTACCTAAAAGTTGAATCATACCCTTAGCATGAACTATACTGGACGGGTGGATGGGTTGAAAGGGGAGAAAATGAAAGCACCCGCAAGTGTGATTCAATGGCTGGCAGATTCGGAGTATCCCTGGGTGCGGCGGATCGCCCGTGATGAACTGGGGGCGGAGATTAATGAACCGGGGCTGGACAAGGCTGTCCTGGAGTCCCAGCTCATCCAGCAGATAGTCAGCATCCTGCATGGAGATTGGCCTCTTTTGAAGGGGCATAACAAGGCCGACCACCCGCTCAATCTGCTGCGAATGCTCCACGAGCTGGGCGGTAGTTCCGTTGCGCCGATACTGACCCCGCTACTCGATAAAATCTTCGGGCGAGTCTCCCCGGAGGGACTTCCGCTGACCGAGGTTATCGAAGGACGCTGGGGTTCAAAACCCGGTGAGCCGTGGATGTGGTACGCCTGCGATGCTCCGCTCTACGTTGGTGTTGCTGCTCGAATTGGGATGATCGATGAGCACCGTGTCCGCCGGGCGGCGGAGGCTATTTTAGCGCAAAGCCGTGATAACAGCTGGGGTTGCCTGAGCAGCCGGAGCGACTTTCGAGGTCCCGGACGAAAGGATGACCCCTGCCCCATCGCCATTTTGGACGCTCTCTACGCCCTTGCGCCTTTTAAGGAGTACGCCGACCATCCGACCCTGGCAAAGGGAGTTGACGTTCTGCTGACCCACGCCGAGCGGGGCTACGACCACAAGCTATTCATGTTCGGTGCGGGAAGAAAACTCTTCCGGCTGAAGTATCCCCATGCCTGGTACGACCTTGCCAATCTGCTCTCGGTGCTGGCGATGATTCCGGCGGGGCGGAGTGAACCTCGAACACAGAAACTCGCCGAACGGGTTCTGGAACAAGCTGACGATAACGGCTTCTTCACTCCGGGGAGCATCTACATGGCGTGGAAGGGTAACGACTTTGGTCAGAAGAAGCAGCCCAGCCCGACCCTCACCGCACGACTCTGGACGATTCTCCAGCGATTGTAGGGAAAAGCTGGGATACATAACTCAACGGGCAGACCAACTGGTCTGCCCTGTTAAATGCTCCGCGCGAGTTGCTCATCAAGCAGAAAAGCCGATGATGGCGATTTTAGCGGTCTCCGCAGCGGCGATGAACTCATCGTAACCGTCGGCGAAGATGGTCATGCCGACCTCCACGGCGAGGCAGCTAACCCCGGCTTCTTTAGCATTTCGGATGGTGTCCAGCCCCAGGGTCGGCACATCGAAGCGGGGGTCATGTCCGGAACCCGCCGCTTTTGCCAGTACCAGTCCGCCCTTGAAGAGTTTACGCTTGCCCCGCGCCAGCTCTCCGGCGCGCTGGAGGCAGGCATCGGTTCCTTCCAGTGCCTCCACGGCGACCACCACGCCGCCGCGTACCACCACGGACTGACCGATTCCGGTGCGAGCGTTGCTCAGTGCCAGCTTAAAGCCGAGCCGGGCGTCGTCCAGCTCTTCATTATTTGGCGAGCGTTTGGTCAGCACCCCTTCGCGAGCCAGATGCTTTTCCAGAAGCTCCAGCTGGCTGACAACCTCTACCTCATGGTCTTCCATCAAGTTACATAGCGTGGTCATCAGCCCCGCATCGCTCTTGTTTTTCTGTTTGAGCCAGAGCTTGAGGGCGAGGGTGTCGAGCTTTAGCCCCCGGAAGATTCGTCCCTTGGTTACCTTGCCAAGGAAGGAGACCTGCCCGGCTCCGCTGGCTTTTACGTACTCCAGAATCCCGCCGATCTGTCCGGGACTACGGGAGACCATTTCGTCGGCGTACTCATCGAGAGCCGGGTAGTCATCACCGATGAGGGAAATCACCAGCAGCCTGCCACCGCTCTCTTTATGAGATCTCGCGGCAACAACAGGGAGTTTACCCCGTCCGGCAATCAGCACCAGCGGTTGTTTGGAGTTGTAGGACAAGAGTTTCCTTTTCTGAGATCTTTGAGTAAATCTAAGTCGTTGGTATCAGCCCCTCACCCCCGACCCCTCTCCCCAGAGGAGAGAGGGGGGATTGTGGGTTAACGTTTCTTACTCTTCTTCTTGGGTGCCTTCTTGACCATGCCGCCCTTCCAGTGGGGCTTGGTCATCGCCGGGGAGAGGAGGTCGTGCTTGTTCCCCCGGAAACCGACCCCGTGGATTGCCGTGCGGATGACCGTGGGCTGCTCCTCAACGGGGATTCCCAGCACCGTACCGAAAAGTTCATCCACCCGCAGCGAGGGAATCGACGGCTCGTACCAGAGCGAGAACTGAAGCAGACCACCGACCAGGCGGAGACTCTTCAGCGAGTCGCGCACCTCCATCCGCTTGATCGTCTCTTTCTTTATCCGTTCGACGAACAGCTCCTTAGCGGTCAGCACCTCGTTGATTCGCTGGGCGAAATCTTGTGGCGGATATTTGAAGCTGGCAATGAAGTCTGCCAGTCGGGCGCACTGGGAGAGCTTTGGCGCGCCAGTGAGCAGCTCCACAGCACCGAGAACCTCCAGCCCCTCCGGCAGGGTCTCGTTGATGCGTTCGAGGAAGAGATCGACATCGAACCAGTTCGCCAGCTCGACCTCAACGATTTCCCCCCGGCTCTCCACCCCCAGGGGCAGTGCCATCGCCAGGGAAATCTGCGGTCGGGGATTGAAGCCGGAGCTGAGGCGCATCGTATAGCCAGCACGGCGCAGGGAGTGTGTCAGTACCTTCTGCAACTCCAGATGAGAGAGCAGCGAGGCGGGCCAGTGCTTAGAGAACTTAAAGCGTACCTTTACCTTTAGCGGTGGCTGCGGCGTATTCGGCTCCGGTGGATAGAGAGCCAGCCGAGCCAGTTCGTCGTCGAGGGTGCCGAGGGTGTCCAGCTCACAGTCGGCGGGATTGATACCGCAGGCGTTGCAACCGCTGTGGCGGCAGTCCGGCTCAGTCTCTCCGCTCAGAGAGCGTTCGTACTCCGCCGCCAGAAAGCGGTGGCTGACCAGATTGTTCACCGCCGCCCAGGGCAGGCGGGATGCGGTCGGCAGCTCCCGGTTGGCGTACTCTTCCAAGGATAGCCCCGCAGCGGCGAAGCTCTTCTGCCAGAGATGAAGATCAAAGAACTCGTCCCAGGCATCGAACATCGCTCCCCGCTGGTGGGCTTCAAGGATCGCCTTACCGATCCGGCGGTCGCCTCGTGAAAGGGCGGCCTCAACAAACGCCATCCGCGAGCTGTTCCAGCGGATGTTTATCTTCCGATGTTCCAGTCCTCGTCGGAGGTAGTCCAGTCGCCGTCCCAGCTCCTCTTGCGAGACCTGGGCAACCCACTGGAAGGGAGTGTACGGTTTCGGAATGAAGGGTGAAAGCGCGACCTTGACCGCCTGCTTCTTTCCGGCTTTGGCGGCACACTGACGTGCCAGCCTAATCAGCCCGTCGAGGTCGTCGTCGGTCTCCGTTGGCAGTCCGAACATGAAGTAGAGCTTGATCGTGGTGAAGCCCGCCTCGAAGATTCGCCCGGCGAGGTTCACAACCTCTTCGTTGGTGAAGACCGATTTATTAATCACCGCCCGGAGCCGCTCACTGCCCGCCTCCGGGGCGATGGTGAGCGAGCCGAGCCGCCGTCCGGAAAGCAGGCTCTGGATCTGAATCACCGCTTCGCCAACCCGCAGGCTGGGGAAGTTAATCAGCGGAGCGTACTTGCCGGATTCCGTCAGCACTCGGCGAATCAGCTCGGCAAGTCCGTGCCAGTCCGTTGAGGAGAGCGAGGAGACCGTTGCCTCGGAATACCCGGTCAGCTCAAGCTGACGGTTCATTTCATCCCAGGCTTCCTCCGCGGAGAGCGAGCGTACCGGGCGATACGCCATCCCCGCCTGACAGAAGCGACAGCCGCCGGTGCAGCCACGCATTACCTCCAGGGTAACCCGGCTGTGGACGACATCGGCGGAGGGAACCAGCGGTCGCTCGATGTACGGTGAAAGCTGGGCGACCCGCCGCTCCACCACGGGAGCGGAATCCACCGGAACCAGCCAGCCGGTCTCCGGCTCCGCCTCCAAAGGAATATTATCCGGCAGATAGACCCCGCACAGTTCGCCCAGTCCAGCGATTGCTTTCTCTCGGTCTAGTCCATCTTCTTTCTTACAATCTGCCAGCACCCCGACCAGCTCATCAAGAAAGTCTTCGGATTCGCCGATGAAGGCGGCATCCACAAAGTCCGCTATCGGCTCCGGATTCAACACTCCAGGACCGCCAACGATAATCAGCGGAAGATTGGCAACCCCACGGCGTTCCTTTGCCAGCAGCGGAATGCCGGACAGCTCAAGCAGTGCGAGGAGGTTGCTGTAGGAAAGCTCATAGCTGAGGGTGATTGCCAGGACATCGAAACGGTTCAGCGGGCGGAGCTGCTCCAGCGAATAGAGCGGCTCATCGCGCTTCTTCAGCTCCTTCTGCATGTCTGGCCAGGGGAGGAAGGCACGATCGCAGGCGGATAGCTCATTCTGATTAAGGCGGTCGTAGATCAGCCGTCCGCCGAGGTGGCTCATTCCGATCTCGTAGGTATCGGGAAAGCACCAGCATAGGTTAAGCAATCCGGCGGGGTTCTTGCGCCAGGGGTTGAACTCCGTGGCAAGATAACGCGCCGGCTTCTCTACTAGGGGCAGGATTCTCTTCAGGTCTTCCTCACGCACCAGTCAGTCTCCTCGGAGCGTCTAATTCATTGTTTTCTAGCTAGCTGGCAAACTATCTATCAATTTCGATTGTACCATTCATTGAATGGGCTGGCAACGGCAGCGCGGCGCGTTGCACCATCGGGCTGACCTTCTCCCAAAGGGGGAAGGTGATAGGATCTGTAGGGGCAAACATTGTGTTTACCTCCACTGCGGATATGACGAAGGGCGGACACACAGGTCCGCCCCTACAATCGGGATTAACAGTTAGTTATCTGCTAATCACCGCACGGGTGGTGCGTAGTTCGCCCGCAGCCTCCAGACGGAGGAGATAAACTCCGGCGGGCAGACTCGCCGTTTCCCAGGCAATTTCATGGCGCCCGGCGGGGAGGTTCTCTGCCACCAGTGTGGCAACCCGGCGACCGGAGAGGTCGTAGGCGACCAGGCTGACGGTCGAATCGCTGGGCAGAGAGAGCGCTACGGTGAGGCTCTCCGTAGCCGGACAAGGCCAGGGAGTCGAGAGGGCAATGGGATCGCCGGGGCGAATCCAGTCAACCTCTTCGGTATCAAAGGTGAAGCGAGTTCCATCGCTGGCATGGGCAATCAGCGTGTAGCGATAGCTGCCTTCGCCGGGGAGAGTCGCGTCGAGATAGCCACCGTTGGGGTTCAGCCCGGAGACCAGCATCTCCTCGGCAACGCCGCCCCGACGATAGATGTCAACGCCGACACAGTCACCGCTGGTTTCCCAGTTGATCAGGATTCCCTCGTCGCGGAGCTGGGTAGTGGCATCGGCGTACTCCACTGCCGTGGATTCATTCTCCGTACAGAGAAGCCAGCCGTTGGGGTCAAAGGTCAGTCCGTTAACGCCCTGAGTCATGTTCACAGTAAGCTGCTGGTTCCGCTGATTAACGTTGACGGTGATGACCTCGCTGCTGCTGTCTGCGTAGGTAACCTCGAAGTCAATCGGCACTACAAAGACCTCAGGGGTGTTGTCAACGGTGGACTGGGTCTGGTTGACCTGAATGTGCAGGACGGTGCTGCTGCCGCTCCCTGTAGTCCACCAGTACCAGTCGAACTCCGGATAGCCGGCCTTAATCAACCACTGGTCGGTAAAGACATCCAGGGAACCGTTGCCGGTATGGTGGTCGTCCATCAGGGCGATGAACTCCGCCGTGGTCGCTGTGCCTTTGTAGTTGAAGGCATCAGCATACTCCTGCAATCCGGCGAAGAAGTCGCTGTCGCCCATCAGGTGGCGCAGCATGTGCAGCACCCAGGCACCCTTTTTGTAAACCGTGGTGCCGAAGAGCTGATCAGGGTCATAGACGGAGTAGCGGTTACCGTTATCTTCTGAGAAGTACCAGCTTTTGAAGTAGCTCATATAGTCCTGGAGGTCTTGCTGACCGCCCAGATGCTCAAACCAAATCCCCTCGGAGTAGCTAGCGAAGCCCTCATTGAGCCAGATGTCTGCCCAGGTTTCACAGGTAACCCAGTCGCCCCACCACTGATGTCCCAGCTCGTGGACGACGACGCTATCGTAGGAATTGTCGCCAGTAATCAGTCCAGAACCATAACTGGTCATGGTGGTGTGTTCCATCGCTCCGCCAATTCCGGTAATCATGTGACCATAGCGGGAGTAGCGATAGTCGGTGAAGAGGGTCGAGAGGTGTTCGATCATGTCCGCTGTCGGTTCGAGATCAATCTGTGCCTCAGAGGCGTGATCATGATAAACATAGTTGTCGATGTCCTGGTTACCAGAACCGATGTTGAAGGCATCGTGGAAGTAGTAGTAATCACTGGCACCCATCGCGATCAGGTAGGTCGGCATCTCGAAGTCGGCCTCCCAGGTGTGGGTGCGGGTACCGTCGCCGTTGTCAACGATAGGGGCAAGCACGCCGTTGGCGGCCACCAGCCAGTCGTCCTGAACGGTGTAGTGCTGGTCGCAGGTGAACTTGTCGTCGGGCATGTCGTAGCAAGGGAACCACTCGCTGGAGTTGTACGGCTCGGTGAAGGTGTGGATAATTCCGCCATTCGCACCCTGGGCATACATTCCCGAAGTTGGCGCGCCGTTGTAATCAATCGCAATGGTGAACTGCTGCCCGTCGTTGAAGGCATGATCGAGGGTGATGGTAAGGGTATCGCTGGCATGAGTGTAGCTGAGGTTCGTTGAGCCACGCCTCACCTCAGCTACAGTGAGATTGCTGGCAAGCTCCATCTCGATTTCATCAAGCCCGTTCTGGTCGGACTCCAGGGTCCAGGTGGCAGTGCCATCCAGACTGAAGGGGTCATAAACCAGGGTCAGGTCGAGATCGAGATGCTGCTGATCGTAGCCGGCTCCAAAACCAAGGGGTTGAAGTCCCTCGGCAGCTTTAATTGCCGAACTAGCCTTAAGTGCCATCTCGTAGGCGATGGGGTCTTCCAGCGGATCGAGGTGGTCGAGGGAGCAGGCGGGGGCGATAGAAGCCAGCACCAGACTAATCAAAACAAAATAGCGCATACTTTTCTCCGTTTTTGGGGTTCAGTTGTTCGCAACGGAGAACTAATACCTCAAAACTTCTCCCGGCGCAAGGTGTGAAAAGGGGCGAACTCCAATTTGAAGTGATTGGGTCCACCCCCACGGAATGGGGTGTATTCAATATGCCCCTACAACAACGCAGGAGAAAACGTACTCCGCCTCAACCAGCGGCAGGTAAGTATCCGCCACCACCAGAGAGACAGCGACTAGCAGTAAAACGGTAGTAAGACGCATGGGCAGCCTCGCTTTGGTCTAGGCTTCGGAGGGAACTAAAGACGGCGTTTTTGACAAAGGAGTCTAGCTCGCTCCAGCCCTCTCTCCGGCAATCTGACTCAATATCGCCAGGGCAGCGGCTTTTCTCCTTCTAACAGGAATCACCACGCCCTCCGGGCCGGTGAACTCCATCGTCGGGCCGATGCACGAGGGGCAGCCGTGCTTACAGGGGCAGTCGCTCACCCGCTGGCGCGCGCCCTCCCAGAGCTGGCTGTGCAGGGCGTAGAGCTTGTCGGAGAAACCGATGCCGCCGGGGTAGTTGTCGTAGATAAAGAGCAGCGGCTCGAACTCGCCGTCGAACTCCTCGATCAGCGGGTCGCCGGGTCCGGGGAGGTGGTCGAGGAACTGCTCCCCCCGCACCGCTCCCATCGAGGTTCCCAAGTCGCGCACCTCGCACATCAGCACGAAGGCCGCCAGGGAGTGCAGGGCGTACTTGATTCCATACAGCCCGGAGACGGTCTCCGCCAGAGAGAAGGGCAGTTCGGCGAGGAACTTCCCGGAGAGGCGGCTCCAGTATGCCGTGGTTCCCATCTCCCGCTCCGGCAGGTTGACCTCGCCGTAGCCCACGTTCTCTTGAGTGTAGTAGCGGATCTTCTTGAAGCCGATGACCTTGCTGGCGACGTGAACCTCGCCGGAGTGGGGATTTGCCAAGCTCGATTCACCCTTATCAAAAATATCTATAATATTTACGGTGGTCTTGCTCTCGGCATCGGTGTAGAAGTCGAAGTCGCCCCGGCGGACGTACGCCTTGCGGTTCTCGAAGTCCAGCTCCTCGACCTGATACTGAACGCCGTCGTGGACGTAGATTGCTTTGGGGAAGATGTGGTAGAAGGCACCGGAGTAGTCCACCTCGCCGATTACCCGATGGCGGTTGGTTCCGCTGCGGGTCAGCTTCTGCTCGAACTTTTCAGATTGATATTCTTCGCCTGGCTCGCCTTCGCCATAGACCCCGCCGCTACGCTGGGAGGGTTGCCCTGAGACCTCGATGATGACGAAGTTGTCCCGGGTCATCGAGCGCAGGGAGACGCTCTGTGCCGGGTAGCTGTCCGCCATCCAGTACCACTTTTCCTCACCACGATGCACCAGCCCGCCGTCCTCCAGCAGTCCCAACAGCTCCTCCAGCTCCTCACCGCCAAACTTTTCTCCCTTGTTGAAGGGTAACTCGAAGCAGGCGCACTTCACATGCTCCAGCAAAATCAGCAGGTTGTCGGGATTGATGCGGGCGTGTTCAGGGGATTGCTCGAAGAGGAACTCCGGATGCTGCACCACGTACTGGTCATGGGGCAGATTGCGGGCGAGAAAGACCGCCACCGACTTGCCCTGTCGCCGTCCGGCGCGCCCCGCCTGTTGCCAGGTGCTGGCGATGCTCCCCGGATACCCGGCGATGATGCAGCAGTCGAGATTGCCGATATCGATTCCAAGCTCTAAGGCACTGGTCGAGACCACGCCACGCACCGAGCCGTCCTTCAACCCCCGCTCGATCTCCCGGCGTTGCTTGGGCAGATAGCCACCCCGATAGCCACGCACCAGACCCCGTTTATCAGGGGAGCTTTCCACAGCATCCTTCAGGTAGCGCAGCAGCAGCTCTGTGGTGATTCGCGCCGTGGAGAAGACGATGGTCTGCACATCGGCTTCGAGGAACTTCGCCGCCAGGCGGCGGGCGTGCATGACGTAGCTCTCACGAGTGCCGGTGTTGACCTGCACCAGCGGTGTGTTATAGAGGATGAAATGTTTCTCCGCCGTGGGTGCGCCGGACTGACTAACCAGTTCGACGGGCTTCTCCAGCAGGCTCTCCGCAAGCTCCTTTGGATTGGCGATGGTGGCAGAGCAGAGGATATAGGTCGGGTCGGCTCCGTAGAAATTGGCGATGCGCCGAAGCCGCCGCAGGACGTTGGCAAGGTGGCTGCCGAAGACCCCGCGATAGGTGTGCAGTTCGTCGATAACCACGTAGCGCAGATTCTCGAAGAGCGACAGCCACTTGGTATGATGCGGCAGAATCCCGGCATGGAGCATGTCAGGATTCGTTACGATCACATTGCCAGACTGGCGAATCTTCCGCCGAACATCCGCCGGGGTGTCGCCGTCGTAGGTGTTGGTGATCAGCGAGGAGTCCAGCGGCTCGGCGAGCTTCGCCAGCTCCAGCATCTGGTCCATGGCAAGGGCTTTGGTCGGGAAAAGGTACAGTGCGCGGGAGGAGGAGTCTCGCAGGGCGGTGTCGAGGACAGGGAGGTTGTAGCAGAGGGTTTTGCCGCTGGCGGTGGGGGTCTGGATGACGACGTTATTGCCGTCGTGAATCAGGTCGAGAGCCTCCCGCTGGTGGGTGTAGAGCTGCTCGATGCCCCGGTGGTTCATCACCGAGACGAGGCGCTGGTGCAGCCACGGTGGATAGTCGGCAAAGCTCGCCGCCCTCGGTGGGATCACCTTCCAGTTGGTGATGTTCCGCCGATAGGGTCGCTGCGCCAGAGAAGCCAGAACGCTGTCAATACCTTTAGGCATGGGAGTCTAATTGGTTTTGTTTACGCTGGTTGCAGGTTGTATTCACCACAGGGATGAATGGGAGCAGGGGGTTGATCTTTAGACAAGGGGTTTCAACCCCTTGCTGAAATTGAGATACGCAGAAAACTCGCAAGGGGCTAAAGCCCCTTGTTCCTGACAAGTATAAACAACATTTTCTCAAAGATTGATTGCTAATTGCCCAGTTTCTTCAGCAGCTTATTCACCCGACCGAGGGCGGTCTTGTTGGTACATTCATCGATGCGCTGCTCAAGGGTTTTTGCCAGGGCTGTGGCAGATTCGCCGTTATCGGTAACCGCCTCGGAGAGGTACTCGCCATAGCGCGGAATGTCCTTTGGACGACAGTCCGTGAATAGCTCCAGCAGTTCCGGGAGAAGTTTCTGGCGATACCTTCCATTGGCTCCGGCAACACGGGAGAGGCTTAACACCGCTCCGTCTTTGACGATGACCGAGCCGGTCTGAGCCAGCTTCAGTAGCAGCTCACGCTGGGCAAATACCTTAGCAGGTTTGATTGAAGCCACGGCGGAGATGCCCATCAGAATCTCCCACCGTACCCGATTGTTACGGTCATCGAGCTGATCCAGCATCAGCTCAATATGGGGAGCGGTTGTCTCTGGATTGAGTACGGATGCTTCGGCAAAGACCTCGGCGCAGTCGCCCCGCAGCGGAGCTAACTTCGCATCAAAACCGACAGCGACTTCGTTGAGCAGCTTAGGCTTAGCCACACAGTCTTTGGCAACGGCTTTGTTGGCGGCGGTGTCCCGTTTTCCTAATGACGAGGAGAGACGATCCAGGATTGACACAGCACCTCCCAATGAAGAGAATCAAATGGATTCTGCTAAATCTACTCGCCGCCGGAGGCTGCCAGACGCTCCAGCCTGCTGATCAGGGCGGCGTTGTCGGGGTCTCGCTCGACGAGGTCACGAACCTTGTTATAGCCGTGGATAACCGTAGAGTGGTCTCGTCCGCCAAAGGAAAGACCGATCTCGCCGAGCTTGGAGTCGGTGAGATTGCGGGAGAGGTACATGGCAACCTGGCGGGCGAAGGAGATGTTGGACTTGCGTCCTCGACCCAAAAGCTGCTTCATCGAGATTTCAAAGTGATTGCAGACTGTCCGCTGGATCGTCTCGATGGAGACCTTCGGCGTTTCTCTACCGAGGATGTTTGAGAGAACTTCTCTTGCCATCTTGAGGGTGATCGATTTCTCGGAGATTGCGGCAAAGGCGGACAGACGGAGGATTGCTCCCTCGATGGTGCGGATATTGCTGCGCACCCGCTGGGCGATGAGATCAACGACCTCGTCAGGAAGCTCTACGCCTTCGCTTTCGGACTTTGACTCGATAATCGCGATGCGTGTCTCGATGTCCGGCGGCTGGATATCGATAACCAGTCCCCACTCAAAACGGGTTACCAGGCGTTCGTCGAGATTGATTTCGGTGGGGGGACGGTCGGAGGTAAAGACAACCTGTTTGTTGTTGTTATAAAGCGTGTTAAAGGTGTGGAAAAGTTCGTTAAGGGTTGCCTCTTTACCCGCCAGGAACTGTACATCGTCAACGAGGAGGACATCTAGATTGCGGTATTTGTTGCGCAGCTCTTCGGAGCGTTCGTAGCGGATCGACTGGATGAACTCGTTGGTGAACTCCTCGCTGGTAACATAGGCGATTTTCAGATCGGGGCGGGAGTTGAAGGTGTCGTTGCCGATAGCGTGGAGAAGGTGGGTTTTGCCCAGACCGGCGGCAGAGTAGATGTAGAGCGGGTTATAGACCCGCCCCGGATGCTCGGCGACGGCACGGGCGGCGGCGTAGGCAGTGGAGTTTCCCCGTCCGACGACGAAGTTCTCGTATAGGTAACGGTTATTGAAAGGGTTAGATGGAATGGCAGGCGCGCCACCGTTGCCGTTACCGTTCCGGGGAACAATCCGCACCTTCATCTGACGACCGGTGATGGTGGACAGCTCGGTCTGGATCAGCTCCAGGTAGGCGGAGTTGAGCCAGTCAACGAAGCGTTGATTGGGAACCTCCAGGACGATATGATTGCCGACCCACGCCTGGGGACGAATCGGGAGGAGGTACGAGCGGAAGTGGTAGGGATCCACCCGGGGCTTGAGGATATTGGTTACCTGATTCCAGACGGTTTCCAGAGATTCCATGATTGCGTGCTTTCGGGCAGAGGATTGTTTTGGTGATGATGGTCTTGGCAGGGGTCTTCAGGGGATTTGCGGGGGCGTATTGTTATGCGCTCTCTCAGCTTGCCACTGTATGGAGATTCAGGCTTTCATCGGGAGTTTATCAACCTGTTCTAACTGCTTGACAAAGGTGTTGATAACGACAAAACAGGCAGGTTATTAACAAATATTACATGCAGCGAGCTTCTTGTTAAGCGGCTGAAGAACAAGGATATAACGGAAACGAGAATAAGTTATTAACAACGACGCAGCAGTTATCAACAAGTTATCCACAGCAGCAACCCAGTGAGATTATGGTAACACAGGGGATTAACCTGTACAAGGGTAAGTGTCGGGTACGGAGAAAATTATTTCGGCAATTGTCGAATGAGCTGTGGTTGAGTTTCGTTGCCAAGCTGGCTGCTCGGTCGTATAATCCGAGCCATGAATGAGCTGAGTCGGTTGCTGTATTCTTGGATTCTCCTGCCACTGGTGGCTGCTACGCTGCGGTTGGTGGCTCTCTTTAGCCGTAGCGTGCGCAGCGGACTCCAGGAGCGACGGAGATGGCAGCAGCGATTACACCAGTCGCTGGCGGGGCTTAATCGAGAGAAGCCACTGATTTGGTTTCACTGTCCTTCGCTGGGGGAGTTTGAGCAGGCTCGACCGCTGATTACCGAGCTGCGCCGTCGCCGTGGCAATGATTTTAACATCGTTCTGAGTCTCTTTTCCGAATCCGGGCTGCGCCACGGTCGTTATCATGGGTTGGTAGATCACGCCTTCCTCCTGCCGCTGGATGGACGGCGAAACGCTCGCCGACTTTACAGGGAGATACAGCCGGATCTGCTCTGTTTCGTTAAATCCGACCTCTGGTCGGAGATCGCCTGGACGGCTCGCGAGAATGGAACTCCGGTCGCTCTGGTTGCCGCTGGCGGGCATGGTGATTCCAGCCTGACACAGCCGCTGCTCAGGAGTTTCTTTCAGATGGCTTTTCAAAGCTGCAACTTCATCGGCGCGATTGCCGCCGCCGACGCGGCGGTACTCAGCCGAGCCGCTGGTCGCCCGGTTCCGGTAATCGGAGACTCGAAGTACGATGCCGTGTTGAGCCGCCGGGATGCCGCTGGTGAAGCTCCGTTAAACCTGCCCGCTGACAGCGTGGTGCTGGTCTGCGGCAGTACCCATCCCGCCGATGAGCGGTATCTGCTGCCACTGCTTCCAAAGCTACTCCGGCGGTTTCCACGGCTGCGGGTTCTGCTGGCTCCTCATCATGTGGATGAACCCCACCTCCGATCTATTGAAGACGAGCTTGCCTCCTCTCGAATCTCTTTCCAACGACTGAGTCAACTACCTGAAGAAGGCAAAATAACCGACCAGCTCATTCTGGTGGATACCATGGGGCAGCTTTTTGAACTTTACGCCCAGGCTGATCTCGCCTATGTCGGTGGTGGTTTTCACGATAAGGGATTACACAATGTGCTGGAGCCAGCCTGCTTTGGTGTTGCTGTGGTCGTCGGTCCAAGAATTGTCAATTCCGTAGAGGCGCGGGAAATGGTGCGCCTCGGCTGCATTACTCAGGCACATGGGGGCGACGAGCTTGCCTCGACTCTGGAGCAGCTAATCTCCGATGCCACCCTGCGACAACGTAAAGGCAGGTTAGCACGGGACTTCTGCAAAGAACGCGCCGGAGCAGCGGTACGGATTACCAAAGAGCTGCTGAATCTGCTACAATGACTTTCTACTCGCAAAGTGGAGAGACGATGAGAAGACTGTTTAGCCTGATTTTGATTATCGTTTCCGTGGTCTTCCTGTGTACCGGCTGCGAGGAATCGCCCACCGTGGATGGTAAGTCATCCATCGGGGTGATCTACGGCTTTAGCGGCAGTGCGGATAAGTCTTTCAACGAGGCGATTAAGTTCGCGGTTTCCCAAATCTTTACCGACTATCGCACTCCTCTGTTCGAGGTCGAGCCGAGAGATGCCACCGAGCTTACCGCTGCCCTCAACGACCTGGTTGAGCAAGACCTTGACTGTATCGTCGTTGCCTGCGATCCGATTTACCTGGAGCCGATAGCGCGGGAGAATACCGGTCAGCGGTTCATCCTCGTCTCCGGAGCGGTGGAGCTGCCCAATGTGCTGGCACTCTCTCTGGCTGACCGCCGAGCCTCCGCCGCCGTTGGGGGAATCGCCGGACTCACGACGCAAACTGGGAAGATTGGCTTTATCGGAGCCGTGGAAGATCGCACCGCCCGGCGGATTCTGGCAGGATTTCAGGAGGGCGCGGAGATTGCTCGCCCCGAAGTTGAGATCATCGCTAACTTCATTGGCGATAGTCTCCCCAGCGAGGAGAACACCGAGCGGGCGCAGCAGCTTGCCCAGAAGCAGTACGACCGTGGGGTGGACATCATCTTCGCCTTCTGCGGAAACGCCTCTGAGGGAGTCTTTGCCACGGCTGCTGATAATGACGCCCTCGCCATCGGCAGCGATCTGAACCAGAACTGGATTGAGCGGGGTCATGTGCTGACCAGTATGCTGCGCAATGTCAGCGACGCAGTTTATTCTGCTTTGTCCGCGCTCATCGACGGCAGCTTTACTCCGGGAGTTATTGAAGTAGAGCCGGGAAATGGTGGACTGGGCTATCATATCGACAAGTACAATCAGGAGATAATGCCTGTGGATGCCGAGGCGACCGTCCGGCGGATTTTCCTGGTACTCGATGAACGCGATGCTCTTCGACTGGAAGAGGCGACCAGCTCAGCGGAGACCTCCGGCGAGTAGATAGCATACAAGTATTGATTGAAAAGGGGCAGACAGATGAGTCTGCCCTTACGGTTAGCATACTGGTGGATTTAATGTAGGGCGGGCATTGCCTCATCGGCAAAAATGCCCGCCGCGAATTTATCGTGAACTGACAATCCTCCCCTTACTTCCTGTTCGTGAGCCGACCTGAAGGTTGACTTCTGCGTCAACACCCTGCTCATATTCAGAACAGACAACAATACTCGCTAAATCGATATTTGTCTGCTCCTTTATTTTTGTTTTACGAGTAGCTCTCAGTCAATCTTTACCGTTGCCAAGCGTCGGTCGCTGCGTTAAGATTGCCCTCGATTAGATTTGTCTTTCTCACCAGTTCCATTTCAAGGAGGCTCTGTGAAGCTCTTCCTCTCCGGTAATGAGGCTATCGCCCGTGGTGCTTACGAGTACGGCGTTCAGGTTGCCGCCGCCTATCCGGGTACTCCCTCGACGGAAATCCTGGAAAACATTGCCAAATACGACGAAATCTACTCCCAGTGGTCGGTCAACGAAAAGACCTCGATGGAGATCGCCATCGGAGCCAGCTTTGGTGGAGCGCGCGCGCTGGTAGCGATGAAGCATGTCGGGCTGAACGTTGCCGCCGACCCCTTCTTCTCCTTTGCCTACATCGGACCCGATGCCGGACTGGTCGTCATCACCGCCGACGATCCGGGGATGCACTCCTCGCAGAACGAGCAGGATAACCGCCACTACGCCCGCCACGCCAAGGTGCCGCTGCTGGAGCCTGCCGACAGCCAGGAATCGAAGGACATGATCGGCACGGCGATGGAGCTGGCGGAGAAGTATCAGGTTCCCTTCCTGCTGCGGATGACCACACGGATCTGTCACTCCAAGAGTATGGTTGACTGCGGCGAGCGGGTGGCGAAGGAGATTCCTCCGTATAAGAAGGAAGACTCCCGCCGGGTGATTCTGCCAGCACGGGCACGGGTTCGCCGGGCGCGGCTGGAAGAAGCTTTGGCGCAACTGGAAGAAGAGGCCTGTAACTCCAAATGGAACTTTGTTGACAAGGGAACCGGCGACGGCGACCTCGGCATCATCGCTTCGGGTATCGGCTATCAGTACGCCCGTGAGGTCATGCCCCAGGCGGACATCCTCAAGCTCGGTTTCTCCTGGCCGCTGCCGATGAAGCTGATCCGTGAGTTCCACGCCAAGTACGACAAGGTCTATGTGGTCGAGGAAAATGACCCGCTGGTCGAGACAGAGCTAAAGGCCGCCGGGCTGGATGTCATTGGCAGGGACATCATCCCCGGTCTCAATGAGCTTAACCAGCAGCGGGTTGCCGATGGCTTCAAAAAGGCTAGCTACAAGGTAGCAAAAGAGTACCTTTCACCGATTGACATCGGCGAGCTGCCGCCCCGTCCGCCGACCCTCTGTCCCGGCTGCCCTCATCGGGGGGTTTACGATACCCTGCGCAAGCTGAAGGCCGTCGTTACCGGAGACATCGGTTGCTACACTCTGGGAGCTTTACCGCCGCTCAGCTCGATGGACACCTGTGTGGATATGGGAGCCTCGGTTACAATCGCCTTCGGGCTGGAGCTGGCTCAGGGCAAGGATTTCACCCGGCGGATGGTCGCTACCATCGGCGAAAGCACCTTCCTCCACTCTGGTATCACCGGGCTGATTGACCTCGTCTATAACAAAGGTCTCACCACGGTCTGCATCCTCGACAACCGCATCACCGCGATGACCGGACATCAGCAGAACCCGGCGACCGGCTATACCCTTAAGGGTGAACCAGCCTGGGAGATCGAGTTCGAGCCGCTTGTTCGCGCCTGCGGTGTGGACTACGTCAGAACCGTTGATCCCCTGAATCTCGAAGCGACAAAGAAAGAACTGACTGGAGCAATGAATCACGAAGGACCGGCGGTGCTGATCTTCAAAAGCCCCTGCGCCCTGATTCCAGAAGCCAAAGAGATAGCGACGATTAAGTACTTCGTCAACGAGGATAAATGTAACAGCTGCAACGCCTGTATTCGCCTGGGCTGCATGGGCATCACCCCCAGCGGTCATCCGGGTAAGAAGGGCGGCAAGGCTCGCTTCGACCCCACTCTCTGCGTTGACTGTGGTCTCTGCTTCCAGGTCTGC
>Ga0190344_1000310_pt1 | contig 26405 bp, 16 predicted proteins | sample 48721323_MG_FD_161662 | JGI IMG/M metagenome (GOLD analysis project Ga0190344, IMG submission 161662) | Hydrothermal vent microbial mat bacterial communities from Southern Trench, Guaymas Basin, Mexico - 4872-13-2-3_MG | ecosystem: Environmental > Aquatic > Marine > Hydrothermal vents >... | reverse complement strand
ATAAGATCAACAATTCGGCAACCTGGCCCTCAAAAAAACCGCTTTGGAAAGACACCTTAGTATTTTTCATTTTTCATGTATCAAGGGCCATCAATAAAATCAACAATTCGGCAACCTGGCCCTCAAAAAACCGCTTTGGAAAGACACCTTAGTATTTTTCAATTTTTGGAAAGACACCTTAGTATTTTTCAGTTTTCAGTTTTCAGTTTTCATTATGTTTCACTCCCCGGATTGAAGGAGCTGGGAGTGTGTAAAAAGTCCAACGTCGGCAAAAGTACAGCGAAGCGAAACTTTTGCCGACGTAACCGTTTGCAGTAGACTTGACGTTTTTTAGAATATCTCATTGTAATTAGACAACTGTGATAGCAGGTAAATTATGTCAAAAAGTCTGACAAAAACTCAAACTGAGAAGAATCTCTTGATTGCTTTTGCTGGAGAATCTCAAGCACGCAATAGATACACGTTCTTTGCAGGAAAGGCCAGAAAAGAAGGGTTAGTTCAAATTGCTGACATCTTTGAAGAAACCGCCAACCAAGAAAAAGAACATGCTAAAAGGTTCTTTAAATTTCTTGAAGGGGGCGAAGTAGAAATCACCGCCTCATTTCCAGCCGGCACTATAGGCAGCACCCTGGAAAATCTCCGCGCCGCTGCGGCCGGAGAAGAACACGAATGGATGGAAATGTATCCAGGTTTTGCTCAGGTAGCAAGAGAAGAAGGCTTTGAACAAATCGCTAAAACATTCGAGGCCATTTCTGTTGCTGAAAAACAACATGGCAAGCGCTACAAAGAACTTGCTGATAACCTCGAAGCCGGGCGAGTGTTTAAGAAAAATGGAAAAGTCACTTGGCGTTGTAGAAATTGTGGTTATTTACATGAAGCAGATGAAGCGCCAAAAGCCTGTCCAGCTTGTTTACATCCACAATCTTATTTTGAGTTGTTAGGAGAAAATTGGTAACGTGAGTTCGACTTTAAATATCAGTGACTTATATAATTATACTGTCCACCGTTACAATTTGCGCTTTTGCCCCTGGAAAAATCTCCGAGGTTAGTCACCTTTAGGTTCCTGAACGCTTTCAGATGGCTGTTAAATTAAAAAAAAGCGCAATTTATGACTGTGCTAAGTATAGTAATTATATCAAATAGTTATTTATAATGACGGTTAAATCAATCAGTTAAAAACAAACAAGCTTTACTGGCTTATTTCACTCTATGGCCCACAATTAAATAGTTATTAACGTATTAATCTAAGAGTTTCATTGTCAAAAAATATTTTTTAATCAACTAATTATTTTCAACCAATTGATTAATATTATTGAAAAATAAATCGAACTCACGTTGGTAGTCCAATAATGCGAATTAATACTGAAAAATTTAAAATGAACAAAGTTGATCAATTGTTTGAAAATAATTAATTGTTTTACTATTAAACCCTTAACATTAATACGTTAATAGCCTGAAAATTGTAGGCCATAGAGTGAAATGAGCCAGTAAAGCTTAAACCCTTAACATTAATACGTTAATAGCCTGAAAATTGTAGGCCATAGAGTGAAATGAGCCAGTAAAGCTTGTTTGTTTTTAACTGATTGATAATAACGTCATTATAAAGAACGAGTTGATAGAATTAATAACTCTATAACTCACTGATATTTAAAGTATAAATCACGTAAATAGTTGGTTTTAGTATGGAACAGCATGATTATAAAAAAAATGATGACTCAATGATCACGTTTTTTCGTGCGCCCAAACAGATTGTATATAGATTTCTTTGCTAATTTATCGCAATGAACGAATTCTTTGGCGATGAAATAAAATCTCCATTAATTAGCTATTGGGTTGTCATTGCTGTATTGATAACAAGTTGACTCAGGTGATTTGAGGCTTAGAATAAAATCCCTTATTATATACAATCCTTGTAAAGGAACTACAAGCGAGCGTAGGAGAAGGTAGAGCGTCTGGATACGCCAAGTGCGTCAGGTGGATGAAAGCGGCGTGTCTCCAAAACGTCGTTTTAAATTTAATTGGATGAAGGAATTCAATATGTACGCAGGCTTAGATTACGGAACATCTACATGTTCCATAGGAGTATGGCAAGACGGTAAACCTCAACTGTTACCGTTAGAAGACGCGAGTCCATACATCCTGTCAACGCTATATACACCAAAACAGGAGATTCTTGCAAAAGAGATTGATGAAAATGAACTTCGCAAAAGGGTGGCTAATGCAAAGCGCGAGCAAACCCGGAAGAAACATGAAGGTACCGGCGAAAAATTAAAATTCTTTTCAGATGCTGAATTTGCAAATAGAGAAAGAGCGGTCTTGAAAAGAGAAGCAGCGGAAAAGGCGAGAAGAGACTTCAATAACCAAGAAATTAGTGAGAGTTTATTGAACACCACTGAAATTTATTTTGGCGAAAAAGCGGTACAAAAACACCTAACCGATCCGTTAATGGGTCATTTTGTCAAATCTCCGAAAGTGTTTCTTGGCTCCCAATTGAAATCGTCTCAACTTAATATTTTTTCTGAAATTGTGGCGAGAATGCTCGCCAATATTAAGGAAACCGCAGAATCTCTACAAAACCAGGAAATTAGCCAAGTTGTTATTGGGCGCCCCATCAATTTTCATGGCACTCGTGGGGAAGTGGGAAACAAACAGGCACTACGGATATTGGAGCAAGCTGCAATTATAGCCGGGTTTAAACAGGTAGAATTTTTGTTTGAACCGGTTGCCGCCGCTTTGGATTATGAACGAACACTTTTCTATGACCAAACTCTTTTAGTTTTAGATGTCGGAGGCGGTACAACCGATTGTTCAATGATAAAAGTGGGCCCTTCTTATTCGGAAAATAAATCGCGTTATGATGATCTTTTAGGAACGGCTGGCGATCGTTTTGGCGGGATTGACTTAGACATCAAATTAAATATGCGAAGTCTCATGCCCTACTTTGGAAAGGACAGCCTGCTTTCTTCGGGTTTACCTATTCCTTATGCTATTTTCTGGGATGCGGTCTCCATAAACGATGTCAATGCACAAGCTCGCTTTGCCTCAGAAAAAACGTGGCAGCAAATTCAACAAATACTCAAAAAAGCCACAGAGCCTGAGAAAGTAGGGAGGTTGAAGGTACTACATGAAGGAAAATATACTTATCGTCTCAATAGAAGTGCAGAACTGGCGAAAATACTTCTATCTGAACGAGAACTCATTGAATTGCCATTGAGATACATAGAACCTGAATTGGTTCTACCAATAACCAGAAAAGAACTGAGTGATGCCATCGAAATGGAACTGGACAAAATTGGCTCACTCCTGAATGAAGTCATCAAGCAAGCTGGTGTATCCCCAGAGGCAGTTTATGTCACCGGGGGTACCGTTAAATCTCCTATAGTAGAATCTTTTGTTACGTCCATAATAAAGGATGCACCGATAATTATTGGTGATCTATTCGGTAGCGTAACAACGGGCTTAACTACGTGGGCTAAACATTACTTTTCATAAGAGCCTCTATAGAATTTAAAAAAAGCCAATAGTGAATAGCGCCACGTTGTTTGCAAGAGTCCAAACTTTAGTTGGCAGAAGTTTGGCAGGAATCGACAAACTTTAGTTTGGCAGGAGTCCAAACTTTAGTTTGTTTCCTAGCCGTTATATCAACCTCAAAAAGGATTCATTAAAAGCATGAACAAAATTAGAATCGCTGAATGGAACGAATTGGAACCCCTAAAGCCCTTTCCAGCACTCGTGGCTAATGTCGATTTAGTGCTCATCCGTTGGGAAGAGAGTGACAACGTTTCTGTCCTTTATGGTCGTTGTTTGCATCGCGGGGTACGACTGGCTGATGGATTCGTCCAAGGAAGTAATCTGATCTGTGGTGTCCATTACTGGGATTATCAGTATAAAACCGGCGTGAGTGCTTATAATCACGAAGAAAAACTGCCTAAATTTCAGGCGTGGATTAAAGACGATGGTGTTTGGGTTGACGAAGATGAAATTGCGGCTTGGGAGCGGGATAATCCACAGCCCTTTAACCGTGACGCTTATCAAGGCGAATATGCCGATACACATCCTATCCCTGATGAGCCTTATACGCAATACATACAACACTTGGCTGAATATGGCTTATCTAAAATGGGTCATCACGGTAAAATGGCAGCTATGGGCGTTTCCCGACAAGAACTGCCTAAATGGGAAGACTTACAAATTCTAACCGCACAATTACATCGTGTCCCCCTCCTTGATGATGCGGTAGTGAAAACCGAAGTTGTCATTGGTGTCAATGCGAAAAAGCCGCTGTTCTTGGATAAGCCACTGTTGGTTTCTGATATGAGTTTTGGTGCGCTTTCCCTTGAAGCCAAGGTTGCGCTGGCTACCGGTGCCGAGATGGCAGGTACTGGCATTTGTTCAGGAGAAGGCGGTATGTTGCAGGAAGAACAAGCCGCTTGTCGTCGTTATCTGTATGAATTAGCCTCAGCGCGTTTTGGTTTTTCAATGGACAAACTGCAAAAAGTTCAAGCTTTTCACTTCAAATGTGGTCAAGCGGCTAAAACAGGCACTGGTGGTCACCTGCCAGGGCATAAAGTCATGGGCAAAATTGCTGAAGTCCGAGGGCTAAAAGAAGGCGAAGCGGCGATTTCTCCTGCCCGTTTTCCCGATTGGGAACATCTGGACAATTACCGCCAATTTGCCGAACAAGTCAGAGAAGCAACGGGTGGCATTCCCATTGGCGTAAAACTGTCGGCACAACATATTGAAAGGGATATTGACGCCGCATTGCAGATAGGTGTCGATTACATCATTTTGGATGGACGCGGTGGCGGGACTGGTGCCGCGCCTATGCTCTTTCGTGACAATATCTCGGTACCCACTATCCCAGCCCTAGCGCGAGCGCGTCGTTATCTTGATAATCAAGGCCGACAAGATATAACCTTAATTATAACCGGTGGATTGCGTGTGCCGGCCGACTTTATTAAAGCCTTGGCACTGGGTGCTGATGCCATTGCGGTTTCCAATTCGGCTTTACAGGCGATAGGCTGTTTAGGCATGCGTGCTTGTCACACTAACAACTGTCCGGTAGGTATTGCGACACAAAAAGAAGCCTTACGGAAACGGCTCCAGATAGATCATGCAGCGAAACGACTTAACAATTTCTTCCAGGCTTCCGTCGAATTGATGCAAGTCATGGCGCGGGCTTGTGGGCACAGTCATTTGAACCAGTTTTGCCTAGATGATTTAACCACTTGGAACCGTGAAATGGCTCATCTATCAGGCGTAACTTCTGGAGGAATGGTGACATAAAGACCTCCAAAGTATTTATTATGAGCGATCCACATAACAAGAACCGATATGGTGAAGAATGGCCTCAATCAAGAATAGATGCCTGTTTAGAAGAATTAGAAGCCATAAAACCTTTTGTTATTGTCTCTGGCGGTTGGGCTTGGCATTTTATGTCTCCAGAGGGCCATGTTGAGTATAAACATGCTCATGATCATAAGGATATTGATCTCTTCGTGCGCCCTGATGAGGTGGCTACCGTCGTCAGCATTCTCAAGAGTAGAAGCTTTGAGAAGGTATGGACAAAATATGACAAGTTGCCAAGTCAGGAGGACTTTAGGCGTTATGAAAAACGTGTCGAGTTCGATGACAAAACCTCAGTCAAGCTCAAAATATCCCCGACTTCAGTCAAAGTGACAATAGACTTTTTTGTAAGTTCTGAAGTTCCGTACCGAGAAATCGATGGGTGGCGAGTGATAGAACCGACGTTCCTTCTCGGTTTATACAAGAGTATCCACTCCAGTGATAACTGTTTTGCGGTTCAAGCAGCCGCCAGATTGATTGAACAAGGCATTGATCCAGTAGGCCATCCAGAGCTAGTAGAAATACCAAGAATACGAATGAAAACTGAAAACTGAAAACTGAAAACTGAAAAAGTTCGTTTGTAAATGACTTATTTTATAAGTGGGTAAACGAATGAAAAATGAAAAATGAACCAGTTCGTTTGTAAATGAATCATTTTACTCGATGATCAAGTTTGGAACGAATGCCAGTAGCGGGGGCTCATGGCTCAAAGCTCAAGTGCCCTAAAGGGCACTCGCCCGGCGCGCAGGGGGGGTTAGTCTGCTTTAGCAGACTTGAGCTTTTAGCTTGGGGATTTATCCCCAAGCACTAACCATCAAAAACTTGATCATCGAGTTTTATAAGTGGCTAAAAAATAACGAGCGGTAACAGTCGCTAAAGCGACTGCTATAAACCGGAGTTTTGCATGAAGGTTTTGTTTGTAACTGACTTACATGGTGACAAGTGGAAATATGACCGTTTATTTGAAATCGCACAAGATTTCAAAGCTCATGTTGTCATCAACGGCGGAGATATGCTACCCAAAGCCGGAGATTTGTTTTCTCAAGGCGATTTCATCACGAGTTATCTTGATAAACATTTTGAAAAATTTCAGCGCGCAGAAATCGACTATCTTTGTTGTTTAGGCAATGATGATCTGAGAATTTTCGATGAGGTGTTTGAACAAACGTGTAGCAAATACGATTTTGTCGTTAATTTGGCACAGCGTCAAATTGAAATCGGTCATTTTGAATTTATAGGAATGAACTGGGTAGTTGACTATCCTTTCCGCCTTAAAGATAGATGTAGGATGGATACAGTAGATTACATCTTTCAAGAACAATATGGAACAGGTTTACTCTCGACACCAACAGGATGGAAAGAGATAATAGATTGGTTTTCTTACGCAAAGACATTACCAACCATCGAAGAAGAATTAAACCGATTGGTACGCCCAAAGAATGTAGCGCAAAGCATCTATGTTATTCACATGCCTCCCTATAAATTAGGTCTGGATAAATGTGGACATGGCCCTGAAGTTGGCTCGAAAGCTATCTACGATTTTGTTAAAAATCAACAACCTAAACTTTGCCTTCATGGTCACATTCATGAGTCTCCCGAATTCAGTGGCAAGTGGTATGCCAAACTTGGGAATAGTGTTTGCATCCAACCGGGTCAACTTTCGCCGCTAATCTACGTTACCATTGATTTAGAAACGATGGAATTTGAGAGGCACACCTACGTTCCTTAATGATTAATGATTAATGATTAATGATTAATGATTAATTTTGGACACTTGTGGGTAAAGCTAAGACCCCGCACAGAAGGGCAATGGACACACCCCCGGCCCCTTTATCGAGGTGAGTGACATCAATAGAGGGGATTGAGGGTTAAGTTGAATCTTATAAGTTCAACTGAACTGGAAAACGCGCTTTGACGCGCTTTGACGTAAGAGATATTAACATAAGCTTGCGAAGAAATCCGATTTTTTTGAAAAATCGGATTTGTTAATTACTTGTATAACTTCTCAATCAGAAGTTTTTATAAATCCTTGATTTCATAATAATTAATTCAACCCTTAATTCGCATCAATAGAGGGGGTTGAGGGCCGTGTTACGGCGATAAAAAACCGCAAATTGTGTGCAGTATAACGATAACCAATGGAGGTAATCAAAGAGGAATGACGTATGCAGTACAAAGAAATATTGCCAAAAGAGTGGGATGTGCCTCAACATTTCAGAGCGCGTTTGGGGGAACAGGCGGGCCGTCAACGGATAATGGCGCAAGCGACCGCAAGGCTAAATTTTTCTGGCGTGCTCCTGAAGGCGTGTGGAAAGCGGCCGATTCTGCGGGAGAGGGTTTGAAGGCGTTGCAACGGCATTTAAATAAATACGATTCGGTGGTAGCGCAATTGGAAAAACAATTAGCGTCGGCACAGTGGGCCGAGGATTTTTTCAAAATATTACGCGCAACCGCACCGACACTGCGAACCATTAGAAATATGCAACATACCCTCCAGCAAGCGCGTGAAAATTTCCAAGAAGTCTTCGAGATCAGGCCTACCAACAGGAACGGACTGTGGACTTATTAAATGCTGAGGCGAAGTACGCCCTAGATTTCACGATGGCACAACGTGCTGAAGAGCAAGCGCAGCACGGCCAAGATATTGCACAACTTAGTCATCGCCTTAATTTGCTTGCCAGCTTTGCCTATCATGGCGTTGGCCGCCCTATTCGGTATGAGTTTTCCGCAGACATTGGGCAAGTTTGATAATCCGTTGACATTGTTGACGGTGCTAATAGTTGGTATAGTTTTTGGCTACTATCTCAGATCACGATATAGTTTGCGGCGCGAAACAGAATGGAAAGTAAATCATAATTCACCTGAACTATGAATTTAGTCGCATGTTTTGATAAATATCAAGTGTAAATAACTTTATTTTTGATAAAAGGAGTGTATATAGTTTAGAAGGATACGTGATTGTTTTTCGCATTGTGCAAAGCGTCACGGTTTTCAACCCAAGAGCTTATGTCGATATTTCACCCTCGCCCCGGCCCCATTCAATGCCATTAAGTTAAGAATAAATCCATACATGTAGCGACGATGGTGGGCAACTAAAGTTTGGACGACTGCCAAACTAAAAACGAGTTTGGACTCCTAGTTGCAATTGCAAACTAAGTTGAATTCATTAATAATTCGTTTACTTCGTTCTCTTCGTTCTCGTCACAATTATATATAAAGACACCCCCAAGAGCCTATCCGAAAACCCCTTTAGAAAAGACCTACGGGGCTCCCGTCAAAAAACAACACCGTAAAAATAGTCTTTAGACTTGCGGGTAATACCTTACCTGTAGAGCTATGCTTTTCGGATAGGCTCTAAATGCGACGATAGGGTTTAATTGAATTATGTCAAATCAATGAGTTATGAAAAAATATTCAGTTAAAGTGATTTTATAAGTTCGATATTCGCATTATTCGCGTCGCGTAGGCGCGTGGTAACTACTTAATCTAAAGGGGAAACTCAATGAAAAACCGAGGTAAATCAATAGCGATCTTGGTGCTTGGCCTTCTAGTGGGTTGTGTAGTCAGCCCTGAACAGAAAAACTTCGAGTTAGAAGAACGGAAAGTCAAATTGAAAGAGGAGGAACTGAAGTTAAAGCAGGAACAATTCGCGTTTGAGAAGGAGAAGCAAAGAAGAAGAGATGTGCTAGGAGCGACGGGAAACAGGGAAAATGAGGAAAAGGGGACGTGTACTGCTTTATACGACATTTTTCAAGAGTGTTACAAACAAGGAAAAGGGAAGAAGGTTGAGGTCTGTGCTGATCTGACTTTGAGCCTAGTAGAGAACTTGGCCTCCGAGTTTAAGGATAATCAGGAGACGTTAACTTCCTTTAGTTTGATGTGCGGTAAGGCATGTGCCTATGGCAGTCAGGGGCGCGCATTTCCGGCCTTTTCAATCTTTAAAAGAAAAATTTGCCCTTGAGCTTGGTATACTTAGCACGGGCATAATTTAAAAGGATGGTATCCGTGGAAAACGCACGAGCGTGGAAAACGTGCGAGGGTACAGATACCATCCCTTTGATTTTTAGTTTGTAGTAGTCGCTTTAGCGACTATGACAACGTAAAGCCTTTCGATTTTATCGTTCACTTTACCCTGTGGTGTGTCAAATGTGAATAGGCTTTCAGGCCTCTACGCAAAAGTTTCTTAAGCGAAACTTTTCAGTCTGAAAAGTTTTTCCGTTGCGGAAAAACGATTGCGTCTAAAACATTAGTTTGTAGTAGTCGCTTTAGCGACTATGACAACGTAAAGCCTTTCGATTTTATCGTTCACTTTACCCTGTGGTGTGTCAAATGTGAATAGGCTTTCAGGCCTCTACGCAAAAGTTTCTTAAGCGAAACTTTTCAGTCTGAAAAGTTTTTCCGTTGCGGAAAAACGATTGCGTCTAAAACATAACGAGCGGTAATAGTCGCTAAAGCGACTACTACAAACATTGCCAATTACCAATTACCAATTACCAATTACCAATTACCAAAAACGAGGGTTTGTAACGGTGCTGAGTATGTATATAATGGCATTTTTGCGGAGCAAAGGAACGAGGGGAAATCGAGGAAAAAACGAGGACATTTTTGATTAACCAGTCAGTGATGGAGAACTAATGAAACTATCCTTTTGGAAAAAAATGGCGCTTGTGTCCGCGTCAGGATTGGCTTTAACGGCCAATGTTTGGGCGGCGAAGACCTTAGAAGATGTGATGAAAAGTCGGGGGTTGACCGAGAAAGATCTGTTGGCGGCCGTTAAAACTTATGTGCCGACGGGTAAACGAGACGAGTATATTGTCTTCAGTTCTGGTGGACAAAGCGGCCATATCATCGTTTATGGCATCCCGTCAATGCGTATCCTCAAATACATTGGCGTTTTTACCCCAGAACCGTGGCAGGGTTACGGCTTTGATGAGGAGTCCAAGGCGGTACTCAAACAAGGGCGTATCCAAGGTAAGGATATTACCTACGGCGATACTCACCATCCGGCTCTCTCCGAAACCAACGGAGAATATGACGGTAAGTATTTGTTTATCAACGATAAAGCCAATCCCCGGATTGCGGTGATTGATCTGCATGATTTTGAAACTAAGCAGATTGTCGTCAATCCGGTGTTTAAGTCGTCACACGGCGGCGCGTTTGTCACCGAAAATACTGAGTACGTCATTGAGGCGGCGCAATATCCGGCACCGTTTGAAAATGAGTATGTGCCCCTTGAGCAATTCAATGAGCGTTATCGGGGTGGCATGACTTATTGGCGTTTTGATCGGAAAAAAGGCCGCATCAATCCCGATAAGTCGTTCACGGTGATGGCACCGCCCTATAGTCAGGACTTGTCTGATTTCGGTAAAGGCCCCTCAACGGGATGGTCTTTTACTAACTCGTTCTGCTCAGAACGCTACGTGGGCGGGATTATGCAGGGGAAACCGCCATTTGAGGCCGGTTGCTCGGCTAAAGATACCGACTTTCTGCATGTCGTCAATTGGCGCAAGGCTGCGGAACTCGTGAAGGCCGGCAAAGCCACCAAAATTAACGGCCACGATGTCATCACTATTGACACGGCCGTCAAAGAGGGGATTATGTATCTCGTCCCTGAGCCGAAAAGTCCGCATGGCGTGGATGTGAGTCCCGATGGCAAATACATGATAGTGTCTGGCAAGTTGGACACCCATACGTCCGTCTATAGCTTTGAAAAAATTCAAAAAGCCATCAAGGCGGGTAAGTTTGAGGGTAAAGATCCTTATGGTATTCCCATTATCGCGATGAAAGATGCGCTGCACACGCAGGCGCAACTTGGCTTGGGGCCATTACACACGCAGTATGATGCCAAAAAGTGTGTGGCTTATACTTCGCTGTATGTGGACTCTATGGTGGCTAAATGGGATTATTGCCAAGGCAAAGTCTTGGATAAAATCTCCATTCATTATAATATTGGTCATTTGATGACGATGCACGGCGACACCGTGAAGCCAGAGGGCAAGTATTTGGTGTCCTTGAATAAATTGGCGATTGATCGCTTTAACCCCGTTGGGCCGCTACATCCCCAAAACCATCAACTCATCGACATCCGCGGTGATAAGATGGAACTGTTAAAGGATATGCCGCTACCGTTGGGCGAACCCCATTACGCTGTCGCTATCAATGCCAAAGTGCTCAAGCCGATAGTGCGGTATAAATCCGGTTGGAACAGCCGCGCCGATAAACGCTCACCGTATAAGACTCGTGCTGGGAGTGAAAGGATTGAGAGAACGCCCGGCAAAGTCAAGGTGTTTGGTACGACTATCCGCTCCCATATCACGCCGGAAATCATTGAGGTAAATCAAGGCGACGAAGTGATTGTCCATCTGACCAATTTGGAGCGAGCCGAAGACGAGACGCATGGCTTTGCCTTATACGGCCACAACGTCAATTTATCACTAGAGCCGGGTAAAACCGTTAGTTTCCGCATTATTGCCGATAAGCCGGGTGTTTATCCGTATTACTGCACCGAGTTCTGCTCCGCGTTGCACTTGGAAATGGAAGGGTATCTTTTGGTCAAACCAAAAGATGGTACTGATACGACTGTAACACCTCCACCACCACCTCCACCGACTTACACCGAGGCCGACTATGACAAACAGGTGAAGGAAAATGTGGCGACACAGGCCGTTATTGACCAAGTGGTGGCTTTTATTACCAGTCGTAATTATAAGGATTTCCCGCCTGTGGTTGCCTTAGTGGAAGACGCAACTGACCAATTGGGTTTTGCCAAACAAGCCAAGGCGAAAGCCGAAGCCGCCGTGGCAAAAGGAGATTGGTATAATGCGACTTTATGGGCCAATCAATGGTGGCAATATCAAGTGAAGACTGCTGATATTGGCTTGCGTGCCAAGACTTATCTTGAGCAGCATGGGGCCGTAGTGACTCAACCCGCACCCGCACCCGCACCCGCTCCCGCTCCCGCTCCCGCTCCAAGCCCGAGCACTGGCGCGGCAAGTGCGGCTGGCGCGGCAACGTCTGAAGGGGAGGCGCTCTACAAGAGCAAAACCTGTGTTGCATGTCACGGCGCGGATGCCAAAACGCCTCTTCTGCCAATCTATCCCAAACTCGCCGGACAAAACAAGGACTACGCGCTCGCTCAGATGAAAGACATCAAAAGCGGTGCCCGCAATAATGGTCAAACGGCGGCCATGAAAGGTGTGATGGGCCTAGTCAATGAGGCCGAGATGAAAGCCATTGCTGAGTGGTTGGCCTCAAAGCCCACAAGTACGACGAGTGGTGCAACAACGGCAACTAATGGGGCGGCGCTCTACCAGAGCAAAACCTGTGTTGCATGTCACGGCGCGGATGCCAAAACGCCTCTTCTGCCAATCTATCCCAAACTCGCCGGACAAAACAAGGACTACGCGCTCGCTCAGATGAAAGACATCAAAAGCGGTGCCCGCAATAATGGTCAAACGGCGGCCATGAAAGGTGTGATGGGCCTAGTCAATGAGGCCGAGATGAAAGCCATTGCACAATGGCTAACATCCCTAAAGTGAGTACCTTTTAAAAAATCCGATGTCTCAAAGACATCGGATTTTTAGCACTGTATATCTTGGCACTGGCAATCCGTCCAAACTTGAGTTTGGCCGACAATTCGTCCAATATTTATACTTCGCACGGGTAAAAAAGTTAACAATTAACTTTTTAAAAATCCGATGTCTCAAAGACATCGGATTTTTAGCACTGACTCAGGCAAGATTGGACATCGTTTTTTTTATCTCTAAATCAGGAGCAATCTATTAGTACTTTAATATGTGAGCATATATGATAAAAAGTGACCATATAAGTACACAAAAAAAATACTTGACATTCCTTTCAGTTTTGCATTATTGTGTTTTGCATTATTGTTAAAAATGCGTAGGGCATGATCAAACATTGCGATTTGATCTCAAAGCGAGCCTGTTAGAGCAAATCTTTGATTAATACCGGGGGCTAACCGGGAATTGACGCACGGGGACAAGACGGCTCTGTCACCTTCCGCATGGAAGGTGGCAACCAGCTTGGATGAATCGTGAACTAAGCCGTGATTTCTATGATCACATTTTAGATAGCAGGACTTATGAAGCTAAATTTTGGACATCGTTTTTTCTTAATTTCTAAATCAGGAGGACTTAATGAAGCTATTTAGTTGGCGAAAAATAGCTTTTATGTCGGCATCCGGAGTAATGGCCTTAATAACAGCGGCCAATACTTGGGCGACTGAAAGCTTAGAAGATGTAATAAAACGACGGGGGCTGACCGAGAAAGATGTCTTGGCGGCCGCTGAAACTTATGTGCCCACCGGCGGACGAGACGAGTACATTGTCTTCAGTTCCGGTGGACAAAGCGGCCATATCATAGTTTATGGCATCCCGTCAATGCGTCTCCTCAAATACATTGGCGTTTTTACCCCAGAACCGTGGCAGGGCTACGGCTTTGATGAGCAGTCCAAGGCGGTACTCGCTCAAGGCCGTATCCAAGGTAAGGATATTACCTACGGCGATACTCACCATCCGGCCCTCTCCGAAACCAACGGGGAGTATGACGGTAAGTATTTGTTTATCAACGACAAAGCCAATCCTCGGATTGCGGTGATTGATCTGCGTGATTTTGAAACTAAGCAGATTGTCGTTAATCCGGTGTTTAAGTCGTCACACGGCGGCGCGTTTGTCACCGAAAACACCGAGTATGTCATTGAGGCGGCGCAATATCCTGCACCGTTTGAAAATGAGTATGTGCCCCTTGAGCAATTCAATGAGCGTTATCGGGGTGGCATGACTTATTGGCGTTTTGATCGGAAAAAAGGCCGCATCATTCCCGATCAATCGTTTACGGTGATGGCGCCGCCCTATAGTCAAGACTTGTCTGACTTCGGTAAAGGCCCCAGTAGTGGATGGTCTTTTACTAACTCGTTCTGCTCAGAACGCTACGTGGGCGGGATTATGCAGGGGAAACCGCCATTTGAGGCAGGTTGTTCGGCTAAAGATACCGACTTTATGCATGTGGTCGATTGGCGCAAGGCTGCGGAACTCGTGAAGGCAGGCAAAGCCACCAAAATTAACGGCCACGATGTCATCACCATTGACACGGCCGTCAAAGAAGGGATTTTGTATCTCATCCCAGAGCCGAAAAGTCCGCATGGAGTGGATGTGACACCGAATGGCAAATACATTATTGTCAATGGTAAGCTCGACACCCACATGTCCGTGTACGACTTTGCCAAGATCCAAAAGGCCATTGCTGACAAGAACTTTGAGGGCACCGATCCTTACGGGATACCTATTATTCCAATCAAGGCCGCACTCCATATTCAAGTCCAAGTCGGTCTTGGGCCTTTGCATACACAGTTTGATTCAAAGGACTGTATTGCCTATACCTCGTTGTATGTCGATTCCATGATTGCTAAATGGGATTTTTGCCGCGGCAAAGTGTTGGATAAAATTGCCATTCACTATAATGTGGGTCATTTGATGACCACGCACGGTGACACAGTTAAGCCGGAAGGCAAATATTTGGTGGCCTTGAACAAATTGGCGATTGATCGCTTTAACCCGGTTGGGCCGCTACACCCACAAAACCATCAACTCATCGATATCAGCGGTGACAAGATGAGATTGTTATATGACATGCCGCTACCGTTGGGTGAACCTCATTACGCTGTCGCTATCAATGCCAAAGTACTCAAGCCGATAAAGCGGGTAGTGGTAGAGACGACTTACACCAAAGCCGACTATGACAAACTGGTGAAGGAAAATGTGGCGACACAGGCCGTTATTGACCAAGTAGTGGCCTTTATTACCAAGCGTTGTAATAATTTTAAGGACTTCCCACCTGTTGTCGATTTGGTGGTAGATGCCACTGACCAGTTGAATTTTGCTTTAAAAACCAAGGCGAAAGCCGAAGCTGCCGCTGCAAAAGAGGATTGGCAGAATGCGACTTTATGGGCCAATCAATGGTGGCAATATCAAGTGAAGGCTGCTGATATTGGTTTGCGTGCCAAAACCTATCTTGAGCAACATGGGGCAGTCTGCCCGCCTAAGCCAGAACCCAAACAGATGGCTGAACAAGAAACCGAAGCACAGGTGACTGAAGCCGACTACAACCAACTGGCTGAGAAAAATCAGACCCAACTCGCCACCCTTCACAAAGGGATGGGAGCCATTTTAAGCCGTAATTATTATGAGTTCCCAGAGGTTGCCGCCCTAGTGGAAGACGCGCTTAACGAGTTGAACACTGCCAAAGATGCCGAGAATAACACTAAAGCCGCCGCTGACAAAGGGGATTGGCAAACTGCGGTTTCGGAGGCCAAAAAGTGGCAACAGTCTCAGGATAAAGCAGCCAAGATTGGCTCACAGGCAAAAACGGCTCTTGAGCAACAGCCAAAGGCTAAAGAAGTGGTTGGACTCGTAATGCCGACACCCCCAGCGGTTGGAAAACCCGTTACGACACCCCCTATGGTAGAACCCATAGTAACGACTGGACTTGATGGAGCAGCACTCTATCAGAGCAAAGGCTGTGTGGCCTGTCACGGTGCCGATGGCAAAACGCCTCTGATGTCAAGCTATCCCAATATTGCCGGACAAGGCCATGGCTATACTTTCGCTCAGATGAAAGACGTCAAGAGTGGTGTACGTAAGAATGGTCAGATGGTAGCCATGACAGGCACTTTGGACTTGGTGAGTGACACTGAGATGGCGGCCATTGCACAGTGGTTAGCCTCCTTACCCGGCGGCGAAGGTACACCGGGTAACGCCACGCTGGCCGCTAAAGGGGAAGCCCTCTATAAGAGTAGTAAGACAAACTGTCTCGGCTGCCACGGTGCCGATGCCAAAACACCGCTACGGCCAGATCATTTCCCCAAACTCGCGGCGCAAAACAAAGAGTACATTATCGCTCAGATGAAAGACATTAAGAGCGGAGCGCGTGACAATGGCAACAGTGCGGCCATGAAAGGAATTATGCAGGGCGTGACTAACGAAGAGATGGCGGCCATTGCTGAATGGGTGGCTTCCTTAAAAGGGCCCGATGCCAGTGAGATAGTTACCGTGTTATTCCCAGATAAACCTGTGAAGGTTAAACCCATTGTCGTTTCACCTCGCACGACGACGGATGGGGCTGCACTCTATCAGAGCAAAGGCTGTGTGGCCTGTCACGGTACCGATGGCAAAACGCCTCTGATGTCAAGCTATCCCAATCTTGCCGGACAAGGCCATGCGTATATTTTCGCTCAGATGAAAGACATCAAGAGCGGTGGGCGTGATAATGGTCAGACGGCGGCCATGAAAGGGGTTGTAGCCTCGGTGAGTGACACTGAGATGGCGGCCATTGCACAGTGGTTAGCCTCCTTACCCGGTGGCGAAGGTACAGCGGGTGATGCTACCTTGATCGCTAAAGGGGAAGCCCTCTATAAGAGTAGTAAGACAAACTGTCTCGGTTGCCACGGTGCCGATGCCAAAACACCGCTACGGCCAGATATGTTCCCCAAGATCGCGGCGCAAAACAAAGAGTACATTATCGCTCAGATGAAAGACATTAAGAGCGGAGCGCGTGACAATGGCAACAGTGCGGCTATGAAAGGAATCATGCATGGCGTGACTGACGAAGAGATGGCGGCCATTGCTGAATGGGTGGCTTCCTTAAAAGGGCCCGAAGCCAAAGTTATCGTCGTGCAACCCCCAAAAGTTGATGGGGCAAAGCTCTACACAAGCAAAGGCTGTATTGCCTGTCACGGTGCCGATGGCAAAATGCCTATTATGCCAAACTATCCCAAACTGGCGGGACAAAACCAAGACTATGCTCTGGCTCAAATGGCCGACATCAAGAGCGGTGCGCGTCACAATGGTTTAAGTGTTGCCATGAAAAGCGTCATACAGATAGTCAGTGACGACGAGATGACGGCCATTGCACAATGGTTGGCCGGATTGCCTTTAGAGGAAGGTACGGCAGGTGATGCCACGCTGGCGGCCAAAGGGGCCGAACTCTACAAGAGCAAAACTTGTGTCGCCTGTCACGGCAAAGATGCCAACACGCCTCTTCAGCCAACCTACCCCAAGCTGGCAGGACTCAACCCGGCGTACACACTCGCTCAGATGAAAGACATCAAGAGCGGTGCGCGTAACAATGGTCAAACGGCGGGCATGAAAGGGGTTATGCCTCTGGTGAATGACGAAGAGATGGCGGCCATTGCAGAATGGCTGGTATTTTCCATAAAGGCGCCAAAGGTAGAACCGCCAAAGGTAGAAACGCCAACGGTAGAAGCGCCAACGGTAGAACCGCCAACGGTAGAAGCGCCAAAGGTAGAACCGCCACCTGTGGAACCACTTGGGGCAAAGCTCTACACAAGCAAAGGCTGTATTGCCTGTCACGGTGCCGATGGCAAAATGCCTATTATGCCAAACTATCCCAAACTGGCGGGACAAAACCAAGACTATGCTCTGGCTCAAATGGCCGACATCAAGAGCGGTGCGCGTCACAATGGTTTAAGTGTTGCCATGAAAAGCGTCATACAGATAGTCAGTGACGACGAGATGACGGCCATTGCACAATGGTTGGCCGGATTGCCTTTAGAGGAAGGTACGGCAGGTGATGCCACGCTGGCGGCCAAAGGGGCCGAACTCTACAAGAGCAAAACTTGTGTCGCCTGTCACGGCAAAGATGCCAACACGCCTCTTCAGCCAACCTACCCCAAGCTGGCAGGACTCAACCCGGCGTACACACTCGCTCAGATGAAAGACATCAAGAGTGGTGCGCGTAACAATGGTCAAACGGTGGTCATGAAAGCGGTTATGCCTCTGGTGAATGACGAAGAGATGGCGGCCATTGCACAGTGGCTCGTCTCCCCCGTAGAAAAGCAACCTGTGGTTAGCGAAAATGGCAATGGTGACGTGCAAACTTGCGACGCTGACAACTTAGTCAAACCAGAGGATTGGAAGATGGCTCCAGAGACACGCCTCGCTCTGGAATTGGAGCCAGACTTAGAAAACGGCCTAGATGTCTATGAAGTCTGTGCCGCTTGTCACTTGGATGAGGGTTGGGGAAGAGAAGATGGCACTTTCCCTCAATTGGCCGGGCAACATCGCACGGTACTCATCAAACAATTGGCTGATATTCGGGCCCTAAACCGCGACAACCCGACCATGTATCCCTTCGCATTACCCAGAGCGATAGGGGGGCCTCAGTCCTTGAGCGATGTCACCGGTTATATTGCCGAAAAACTGTTCATGAATCCCAACAATGGCAAGGGGCCAGGGGATGACTTGGAACATGGCGAGCAGTTGTACAAAGAAAACTGTGTCAAATGCCACTGTGAACAAGGCCAAGGCAGCGCGAAAAATTTCTACCCGCGCATTCAAGGCCAGCATTACAAATACATGCTGCGTCAATTTGAATGGATTCGTGACGGCAAGCGACGCAACGCCAATCCCGACATGGTGAAGCAGATTCAGGGCTTTACGGACAGAGACATGAAAGCAGTTATCGACCACGCTTCCCGTATCAAACCGCCCAAAGAACTTGTGGCTCCCCCAGGTTGGAAACCTGATTTGGCTGATTAATCATTTAAGTAAGACACCCTCATGTTTGTAGTAGGCGATTTATCGCCTCAATTGCAACTACTCGTCCAAACTTTAGTTTGGTAGTCGTCCAAACCGGAGTCCAAACTTTAGTTTGGCAGTAAATGATTTTTTCTTCAATTGTGATGTCCAAGATAAATCTTGGACTCCTACCTTGACGTCCAAGATAAATCTTGGACTCCAACCAAAATGAAACATGGGTAAAAAGAAATTGATAGCCGTCGCCGGTATTTCTTTAGCCGCCGTCTTGATAGGTTTTTTAGGCATTGTGCTGTGGTGGGCCTCCCAACCTACTAAACCTAAGCAAACTTGCGACGTTGACAACTTAGTAAAACCAGCGGGTTGGAATATGGCTGAAGAGACACGCCTCGCTCTGGAATTGGAGCCAGACTTAGAAAACGGCATAGAGGTCTATGAAGTCTGTGCCGCCTGTCACTTGGATAGTGGTTGGGGAAGAGTAGATGGCACTTTCCCTCAATTGGCGGGGCAACATCGCACGGTACTCATCAAACAATTGGCTGATATTCGGGCCCTAAACCGCGACAACCCGACCATGTATCCCTTCGCGTCACCCGGTGGTCCTCAGATCGTGAGCGATGTGACTGGCTATATTGCCGAAAAACGGCTCATGAATCCCAACAATGGCAAGGGGCCAGGGGATGACTTGGAACATGGCGAAAAGTTGTATAAAGAAAACTGTGTCAAATGCCATTGTGAACAAGGCCAAGGCAGCGCGAAAAATTTCTACCCGCGCATTCAAGGCCAGCATTATGAATATATGCTGCGTCAATTTGAATGGATTCGTGACGGCAAGCGACGCAACGCCAATCCCGACATGGTGAAGCAAATTCAGGGCTTTACGGAGAAAGACATGAAAGCGGTTATCGACTACGCTTCCCGTCTCAAACCGCCCAAAGAACTCGTGGCTCCCCCAAGTTGGGAACCTGATTTGGCTGATTAATCTTGGACATCCAAGATAAATCTTGGACTCCAAAAATCTTGGACTCCAACCTTGACGTCCAAGATAAATCTTGGACTCCAACAAAAATGAGGAAACCAAACATGGGTAAAAAACTGAGAACAGCCGTTGCTGGTATTTCTGTAGCCGTTATGAGTTTAGGCGGTAGCGTTGCCGCCATGGCTGATGGGGTTGCGCTATACTATAAATACACCTGCTACACCTGTCACGGCAACGATGCCAAAACGCCTATTCTGCCAATGTATCCCAAGCTTGCCGGACAGAACAAGCAATATATCATCGCTCAGATGAAAGACATCAAGAGTGGTAAGCGTAACAACGGTTATAGTGCAACCATGAAAGGCATTATGTACGGGGTGACTGAGCCAGAGATAGAGGCTATTGCCGAATGGCTGGAATCCTTGGAACAGAAAAAAGCGCCATTGCAAGAAGCGGCATCTGAAAACTTGGAACAGAAAATCATTAAGGGCCGATTACGTGACGCTAATCGGCCCTCTACATTTCAATAACAAAGCTTATGGCTAGCGCTTATAAGCTTAGAGAGCAAGCGCAATAATTGTTGTAACGAGTTGATAAGTTAAATTCCATCCAACAACCTTAATTGTATAAAATATTAGGATTACTCCCTTTAGGGAGAGGGAAAGGGTGAGGCTGATAGTATGAACCATCTTATTATGGGGGCGGCCATTAACGCGGTTGTCAATTCTCTCTCAGAGCCAAGTCTTATTTTCAAAGACTATCCTGAATATGACCAAATAAAATCGGTATCAAATGAAAAATTCTATCCTCTTAATTTATATGTTGATATGACCAATTATTTGGAAGAAAAGTTCAATGACAAGATAATATTGCTTAAACTAGGTAAAACCGTTGGAAGAACTGTCATTGAGACTTCTCTTTCTAAAATGAATCTTACCTCTGTCAAAGAGGCTATCCACGCCATTCAGAAAGCCCACGAACAATTCTGTCAACCGGTGAAGGGGGAGTTTAAAGTTATAAAAGAAACCGAAAGAGCCATTACCTTAAAATATACTGCGCCCTACAATTGTGTTTTACAAGAAGGCCTGTTGCGCGAAATAGCCAGTGAATATGGTGGGAAATTTCCGCTTGTTATTCATAAAGAATGTAGGCGCGAAGGGAAGTCCGCTTGTCTCTTTGAAATCAAATACGTTCAACGTAGAATGGAGATAATTTAAACATGGGAAAAGCCATAATATTCCGTCTGTTGACAGCAGCAGCTATACTTTTACTGATTGTTATCTATTTTTCACCTATCTGGTGGGTGAAACTTGATGCGCCGGCTTATCCAAAGGGAGTACCCATTAACTTCCACGTCAATGGTGTATTCAACGGCCGTCAAGTTGAGGAGGGTGAATTTTGCGATAAAGTCATGTTTCATGTACTGGAAATGGATGTTCTCAACCACTTTGTGGGGATGTATCCGATTGCCACCGGTGGCCCGATTGAACGCGGCCTGTCACAATTTCTCTTTGCTTTCCTGATAACGCTATTAGTCGCCTTTATGGTATCTGGGCCAAAATTGCAGGCAAGCGCGCTCTCAGTCGGTTTTGGAATTATCCTGGTATGGGCCTATATGACACTCTTCACCCAAGGCAGTGTTACCTCAACACCAGAGCAACATACCCAAGGAGGTGTTAGCTTAATGTCGGAAGGATACCAACACACTTTGCAGTGTGGTATGGACATGGAGCCGGACGAGTTCCAAGAGTGGAGCGGCTTTCAGGCCATGCAGGCGGTTCTCCGAAATGCCTTGTACAAGTATTATTCCATGGGAGAATCTGCCAAAGCTAATACTGAACGTGGGGTAGCTCTCTTAGTGACGGCAACTTATGTAGTGATAGGCGTATTGATTGCTACTATGCTCGTTTTTATCGTGGGGCTCCTGTGGAAGAATAACCTATTTTACTGGTTGCTGGTAATAATACCTATTTTATTGCCGGTGTTTTTCCTGCTTGAATATGCCGGCTGGCTGTGGTTTTTTGGTCATAATTTGCATCCAGGTGGCCCTTTTACTATCAAACCTTTCATGCCTACTGTCCTTGGTGAAGGGCTAATCAACCTCGGTAATACTGGCGGACGATTTGTGACGTATTCCTATCCCAACTATGGATTTGGCTTGATGGTGCTGTCGTCGATACTGCTTACTCTCGCCGGTTTGTTGCGCCGTAAACCGTTACGAAAAGCTGACGGGCGATAAAACTGAATGGTAAGAGTATTGATATAATCTCTGAAAATATTAGCACCTATCAGTTTGTAAAAATCGTTATTTTTCAACACTGAGAAGTGTTGAGGATTTGAAAACTGATAGGTGGTAATCTCTGAAAATTCATACCGTTAGTGTTTTCTACAAGGATTGAATATAAGCAGGGATATATAATTACGCATACAACGAATTACGCGGATGTATGTAGTACAACGAATTACGCGGATGTAGTACAACGAATTACGCGGATAAACGAATTGGTAAGTGGGTAAACAAAACATAACGAGCGACTTGTGAGTCGCTTTTGCGACTACTACTCTAGTCAGCAAAAATGTTAAAGGATTTATGCGTACCTACTTAAGCAGGGATTTCTCCTACTTAAGTAAGTTGTCCGCGGCAAAGTTTGAATGTTGAAAACGGTTTGATGGCCCCCAAATCAGTGCCAATAGCCTTACAAAAATAATGGTCAATATGAGACCAAATAACTATAAGGATTGAATATAAGCAGGGATATATAATTACGCATACAACGAATTACGCGGATGTATGTAGTACAACGAATTACGCGGATGTATGTAGTACAACGAATTACGCGGATAAACGAATTGGTAAGTGGGTAAACAAAACATAACGAGCGACTTGTGAGTCGCTTTTGCGACTACTACTCTAGTCAGCAAAAATGTTAAAGGATTTATGCGTACCTACTTAAGCAGGGATTTCTCCTACTTAAATAAATTGTCCGCGGCAAAGTTTGAATGTTGAAAACGGTTTTATGGCCCCCAAATCAGTGTCAATAGCCTTACAAAAAGAATTGTTTTTCATTTTTCATTTTTCATTTTTCATTAATATGACGCGATATTTCTTGATATTAAGCCTAACTGTTCTAACGTTGCCCGTCTGGGCGGCCTCTTATCCGCCTTTCCAAGCTTTCGTAGATGCTGCGAAACCCGGTGACACGTTACGCCCGCCTCCCGGCACTTATGCCGGCCCCATAACAATAAAGATTCCCATCACCATTGATGGCAATAACCAAGTCACCATTGATGGCGGCGGTAAAGAAACCGTGATTCATTTGAAGGCGGATGGTGCACAATTGCGTAATCTACACTTAACCAATTCAGGCGAATCACATAATCGCATTGATGCCTGTGTTCAAGTACGCGGCAACTTTAACATTATCAAGGACAATATTCTTGATAATTGCCTATTTGGTATTGATTTGCAGATGTCAAACCATAATATCGTGCGGCGCAACCGTATCAGTTCCAAACCGTTTTCACTTGGACTCCGCGGCGACGCTATTCGCTTATGGTACAGCATGGGCAACAAAATTACCCACAACGAAATCAATGACTCTCGTGATACCGTCGTGTGGTATTCCAAAGAGAATGTGATAAAAGGCAATACTTCACTGCGAGGCCGCTATGCGCTGCACTTTATGTATAGCCAATTCAATCGGGTTGAAGACAATACTTACCACGAAAACGCCGTTGGCATTTTTTTAATGTACAGCGATGATGTCCAAGTGCGCGGCAATCAAATTTCTCATTCGCAGGGCGCAACCGGCATGGGCATAGGCTTCAAAGAATCCAGCAACGTCATTATTGAAAACAATCGGATTGTTTATTGTGCCACTGGTATTTATTTAGATCTTTCTCCTTATCAACCCGATACCACTAATCGAATCATTGCCAATGAAATTGCCTATAACAGTATTGGTATACTGTTTCATAATGATTGGAAAGGCAATGTATTTAAAAATAACCAATTCAAGGGTAATCATACTCAAGTTGCTGTACAAGGTGCTAGGACGGCCCACCGCAACGTTTGGCAAAGCAACTATTGGGATGATTATAGCGGCTTTGATCGTAATGGCGACGGTGTAGGAGATACACCTTATGAAAGTTATGCTTACGCCGATCAGATTTGGATGGATGTTCCGCCAACCCAGTTTTTTAGAGGTTCTGCTGTATTAGAATTGTTAAATTTTTTAGAACGCCTCGCTCCGTTTTCGGAACCCGTTATGATATTACGAGATTCAAAGCCAAAAATTCGGCCCATGGAGTCCAAAGCTGAAGCTTTGGACTAGCTCTTTTCCGTCCACTTAAAGGACGCATTAGTACAACGAATTACGCGGATAAACGAATTATTAAGTACAGCGAATTACGCGGATTAACGAATTGGTACGTCTAATTACGCGGATATTGGATATTAGTACAAGTACAGCGAATTACGCGGATAAACGAATTATTAAGTACAACTAATTACGCGGATTAACGAATTGGTACGTCTAATTACGCGGATATAGTACAGCGGCGTTCCAGAACGAAGTTTCGCTGTACTTGTATTATACTTATATTAATTCGCTTATCCGCGCAATTCGCTGTACTTGTATTATACTTATATTAATTCGCTTATCCGCGCAATTCGCTGTACTTGTACTATATTAATTCGCTTATCCGCGCAATAGGCGTTCCGCCACTGCGTTTCGCTGTACTCAATCTTGCCAAACTAAAGTTTGGACTCCTGCTGCTGAGTGAGCAATAATAATTATGCCCAAATTACCAAAATCTTCTCCACGTTACCAAGCTTCCCGCCGACGTTTTTTACGGACGACGGCGCTCTTTTTTGGGGTAGTCGGTACCTCGTTAGCGACTTGGTTCCCAGTCATTGCCGGGTGGGTAAAGTCCCGACTACGGCCGCCCGGGGCAGTGCCAGAAGATGAGTTTTTAACCTCTTGTATCAAATGTGGGCAATGTGTGCAAGTCTGCCCAGTTGAAGCCATCCGCCTTGCTGATATTAATGATGCTATGGGCGTGGGTGTGCCATACATTGATGCTCGCGCCCAAGCCTGTGATTTTTCATGTGATGTTGTACAATGTATCTTGGCTTGTCCAACCGGCTCGTTAAGTCACAGCGTTACTAAAAAGGAAGAAGTCCGTATGGGATTGGCGCGTGTGGTGAGGCCGGAAGCCTGTTTAGCGCGTATGGGGCGTGGCTTTAAAGGACAAGCCCGGGGGCCTCATTTTAAAGGATTGTTGCGCTACAAAGACGTTGATCGCTGGAACCCCATTCTCGTCAGAGATCATCCTTATGATCGTCCCTTATGTGATCTTTGCGTGATCCAATGTCCCATCGAAAACGCTATTTCTCTGCAAGCCATTGATAAAGAAGGAAAACGTAAAGAACCCGTTATCCATGAAGCTTGCGTTGGCTGTGGGGTTTGTGAAATGATTTGTCCGGTAGAACCCACTGTGATTGTCATTGATGAGAGAAAAACTTGGGAGGATGTTGCTGCATGAAAGGCAACCTTGAAGCATTGGCGGTGATGTTTGGCAAGGAACCGAAAAAGCCCAAACAAACTGAGCAAGCCAAAGAATTCCACTTGGAATATAAAAAACTGGTTAAAAATCTTTCTCAGGAAGAGAAGGCGAAAATTGGAAAAGACTTGGAAAATGCGAGACTGGGGCATTACCCAAAAAAATGGCGCAATCGCCGCTGGGCGGCCCTCATCACGATCAATCTCCTATTCACGCTGTCTTTTTGGATAGATATCCAATTGTTTGAAGGTTCCATGATTGCTTCGCGTGTGCTAGGTTTTCACATGGCTGATGTTTATTCCGCTTTTCAAATTGTCTTGGCCTACCAGATAATATTTATCAATCTTGTCATTGGCACAGTGACTGTATTGGTAATCTGGGCACTATTGGGTGGGCGAGCCTTTTGTTCTTGGGCATGTCCCTATCACTTGCTGGCCGAAATGGCGGAAAAAATCCACCTAAAACTGGCGGAAAAAAAATGGCTGAAAGTTCGTAAAGAGAATGATCCCTCTTTTCATCGGGGAATCCGCCCCGTTTTCTGGATCGTGTTTGCTCTCATCGCGTTTATTTCAGGTTTCTCCCTATTTAATAGTATCAATCCCGTCGGCATTGTCAGCCGTGCTTTGATTTATGGCTTCAATTTGGCGATGCTTTGGGTATTGGCTTTATTATTGTTTGAAATCTTTTACTCGCGCCGCGCTTGGTGTCGCTATGTGTGTCCAATGGGCTTGACTTATGGTATGGTGGGTGCGTTATCGCCGCTGCAAATCACTTACCATTTACCGGATTGCCAGCATGAAGGCGCTTGTCGCACCGTTTGTGAAGTCCCGCATGTTTTAGAATGTGTTAAAAAAGGCCGTGCCGGGGATGTCACTGTTGATATTGGCACTGATTGCACTTTATGCGCTGCGTGTGTCGATGTTTGCCCTACCAGTTCATTACGC
>Ga0190344_1000306_pt1 | contig 26622 bp, 27 predicted proteins | sample 48721323_MG_FD_161662 | JGI IMG/M metagenome (GOLD analysis project Ga0190344, IMG submission 161662) | Hydrothermal vent microbial mat bacterial communities from Southern Trench, Guaymas Basin, Mexico - 4872-13-2-3_MG | ecosystem: Environmental > Aquatic > Marine > Hydrothermal vents >... | reverse complement strand
AGCGGTGTAGGCTCCGCCCATCGCCGCCGCCCGCGCCCCGTAAAAGGGTAACGCCGACACCTGACCGACCAGCAGTCCGCTCAATAGCAGCAAGCTCAGTAATGGCAAACAAAGCTTTCCTGTCCGCATAATGCCTCCTCAAAGGAGAAAGGAAAGACCCACTTGCAGCCATTCTCTCACTATTTGCTGTTAATTGCAACTGTCAGGTGGGGCGTATGTCAATGCCCCCCTACTTCATGGCTTTGATGTTGCATGGGCGAACACATAGGTTCTAGCAGAGTATACGGCATACGGTACCCCTACTGTATCGTGCGACCTTTAAGCCATAACCACGGATAACACAAACACTCCGGCTCCCAGGATGACCCCGACCAGTCCCCAGACACGGCGACGCTTGCCGACCTCTTCCGCTGCTTCACTGCTGACCTCGATCTTCTTGAAGTTGCTCCAGCGGGGGCCTATCTTCGTCGCCTTCTTGTACCGCCCATTCCAGGCACCGATCAGGTACCAGAGCGCGCCGTTGGCGGCCAGCGAAAGCCCAATCATGAGAAGGTCCTGATTCATATTATCCGCTTATAGACAAGGGGCTTTAGCCCCTTGCAAAGTTGATGGAGGTACGATTTTTCCACAAGGGGTGTCTTAACGTCAAAACCATACGTCTGGGGAATCACCCCTGTAAAACACTCTAGCGATACTTGTAATATGCCGCGCAGGCTCCCTCGCTGGAAACCATGCAGGCTCCCACCGGGTTCTCCGGCGTACAGGTTTTGCCAAACAGCCCGCACTCCGGCGGGTGAATCAAGCCGCAGAGAACCTCGCCACAGTGGCAGCCCTTCGGCTCGGCGGGTTTTTCTACCTCTACCGGGAAGGCAGAGAGAGCGTCGAAGCGGGAATACTCTTCACGGAGCTTCAAGCCACTGAGCGGGATTACGCCCAGCCCCCGCCACTCGGCATCGGCTGGCTCGAAGAACTTCGCCACCAGCTGCTGCGCACGGGGGTTGCCCTCTTCGGTAACGGCACGGGGATAGCGATTGGCAACCCTCGGTTTGCCGGAGTTCACCTGATCTACCAGCTCCAGAATACCCTCCAGCAGATCCACCGCCTCGAAGCCGGTTACGGCACAGACCAGGGAATGCTCCTCGACCAGGAAGCGGTACATCGCCAACCCGGTGATCACGCTGACATGCCCAGGCAGCAGAAAGCCGTGAAGTCCCAGCTCGCCACCGGTCAGCCCAGCCATCGCCGCCGGCATCGTCTTGTGCGCTCCCAGCAGGGCGAAGTTCTTCAGCCCCTCTCGCTCGGCAACATCAAGCAAACCCGCCACCGTTGGCGTGGTGGTCTCAAAGCCAACCCCAAGGAAGATGAAGAGCTTCTCCGGTTCTGCCTTTGCCAGGGGGATAAGCTCCAGCGGTGAGTAGAGAACCCGGATGTCGGCTCCCTTTGCCCGCTCGTGGATCAGGCTGCTGGTCGAGCCGGGAACCCGCACCAGATCGCCGAAGGTACAGATTGCGGTGTTCGGTCTTTTGGCGTAGGCGACGGCGGCATCGACGTAGCCGATTGGCGTAACGCAGACAGGGCAGCCCGGTCCGGAGAGCAGCTCCAGATTCTTCGGCAGCAGATGGCGCAACCCGGCGCGGGCAACCGCCATCGTGTGGGTGCCGCAGACCTCCATGAAGCGGTAGCTCTGCTCCGGCTTGACCTCGGCGGCGACACGCTTTGCCAGCCCCTCGACCAGCTCTCGGTTGCGGTATTCATCAAGATGTTTCACTGCTGCTCCTTTTCAAGCATCTCGCCGTGGAAGTCCGCCAGCTCCTGGAGCAGTTCCAGATTCTTCTTTGCCTCGTCTTCGTTGATGACGTTGATGGCAAAGCCAGCGTGGACGATGAGGTACTGTCCCAGCTTCGGTTTGGGGTCAATCAGGGTCAGACTGACCCGCTGCTCGGTTTTACCAAGCTCGCAGAGTGCCTGATTGTCCTCTATCTTTAGAATCTTCATGGGTACGGAAAGACACATGGTAATCTCCTGGAGGTGTCAAATCAATAACGACCGTCGCGAAAGTGTGATGCAACGCACCGCGTTGCCCTTGACGGGAAGGGTTGGTTGGGGTAATAATGGAGTTGGTGTATAGACAATTGTTGGAGGAATCATGAAAAGGCGAGTTTTGACTTTCACGTTAATTCTACTACTCGGCTTTGTGAGTACGACCCTTGCCGATGACCACAGTCACGGTGGCATGGTTTACTCCAACGGCTCGCTGGATGCCAACGATGCGGAGAGGATCATCTACTGTCAGTACGATGAATATTACGGCTGGGTAAGTCGTCTGACCGACGACTGGACTATCTTCGCGGATGGTAACATTGATGGTTTGGCTTGGCTAGGTGGATGGGACAGCACCGTGGGAACATATCACAAACCCGCCTGGTGGGATATTGAAATCTACACCGAGTTGAACGACCTTCCCGAACAGGAACCTGGCTCTCCGTACTGGACTATCGAGGTGCCTGCCGATGATGTTACCGATGAGTTCCAAGGTATCAGTGGCATCTGGAATTATCATCGTTACGAGTGCGATCTTCCCACTGATTTTGCCTTTCAGGCAGGGGTAACCTACTGGTTGGTGGCTCTGCCTCGCGCAGATGTTCCACCTCGCATTGGTTCAGCGGCGATCCCGGCAACTGATTTTGGCAAGGACATGGCCTACGCTTCAGAGTATTTTGGCTGGCCCGACTGGACTCCGGATTATCAGATTTATAGTGAATACTACCGCTGGCCCTTTGAGCTTTATGGGACGCTGGGCAGCAGTATTAAAGAAGCAAGCTGGGGAGAGATCAAAGCGGGCATCTGACAAAAATGACGCGCTTTGGTATCAACCAATCACATAACTCCTTGACACATGCGATAAAACCTTAAACGGGAGATGGCAATGGCAATTGAAATCCGTCCGGTACGTGGCAAAAAAGAGCTGAAGACCTTCATCTACCTGCCCGAAAAGAAGTATTACAAGGATTGTCCCCAGTGGGTTCCGCCATTCTACGACGACGAACCGGGCTTCTACAATCCGGCGAAGAACCCGGCGTACAATTACTCCGACGCGGAAATCTTCCTTGCATGGGATGGTGATGAGGCGGTCGGACGGATCATGGTCATTGATCAACACCGGATGAACGAGCGTTTTAAGATGAAGAACGCTCGCTTCAGCCTGCTGGAAAGCCCTGAGAACAAAGAGATTGCCTGTGCCCTGCTGAAGACGGTGGAAGACTGGGCAAAGGAGCGCGGTCTGGAAACCATCTCCGGTCCCCACGGCTTCTCCGATCAGGACCCGGAGGGAATGCTGGTCATGGGCTTTGAACACCGGGCTACCATTGCCAGCTACTATAACTTCCCCTACCTGCCAAAACTGGTGGAGGAATGCGGCTACATCAAGGATTTTGATTATCGGGTCTTCGAGGTGCAGCTCCCCAAGGAACCGCCACCGCTCTATATCAAGATAGCCCAGCGGCTGCGTCGTCAGGGGTTTAGCATCACCAACTTCACCAAAAAGAAAGAGATCTACCCCCACCTCGCCAACTACGTAAAGATTCAAAACGAGACCTTTAGCGAGATCTACGGCTTCGTTCCCCTGGAGCAGGACGAGGGTGAGAAGTTGATTAAGGCATACCTGCGAATCATCGATCCCCACTTCGTCAAGTTCGTCTATAAAATACCGAAAGAAGAAGCTGGGAGGGTGATAGATCCGAGTAAGGATGAGATTGTCGGTTTTATTGCCGGTATTCCCGATATTACCGAGGGTATCCAGAAGGCAAAGGGCAAAATCCTCCCCTTCGGCATCTTCAATATCCTCGCCGCCCGGAAGAATACCGACCAGCTTGACCTCCTTATGGCTGGTATCAAAGAGAAGTACCGCAATAAGGGTCTCTCTGCCCTCTTCGCCGTCAATCTGATTAGAGATGCCCACAAGCTGGGCTATGATCACATCGACACCCATCAGGAGCTGGAGTTCAACAAAAACGTTCATTCCGAATGGGATCGCTTTGAATCGCGGGAGTATAAGCGGCTGCGGGTCTTTAAGAAGGAGCTGGTTCCCGACGGCTTTGAGCGCAACCCCCGACCCCACGACGAGATCCACGATGCCGAGGAGTTTATAGCCAAGGCGTAGATACCGACTCTGAGAAAAAACTAAGCGATGAATGCAGGGCGGGGATACTTCTGGTGAGGCATCCCCGCCGATTTATTATCCCAATGAAGTGAACAGCAAAAGCTATTTTAGCAAAATGGGCAAAGACACCGTCGACCCCGACCTGTTATCCTGCGAAACGAGACTGGAACAAGTGAAGGGAAAATCATGGGACACATGCACTTTGTCTGCACACACGCTGAGGCTCGTAAACTAACCGAGGAACGGGAACGCTTCTGGGTCTCCAACTGCGGCTGTCGAGAAGGAGGAAAGGGCTGTGAACGCTCACGGCTCGATGTCTGCCTCTTCTTCTCGACGTCAATGTCGGGTACCGGCGGGGATTTTCACGAGGTCAATCGAGAGTTCTTTCAGGAGCTTCTGCAACACGCCCACGAAAAGCGGTTGGTTGCCCGACCCTGGTATCTACCACCGGAGCTGAAGAAACTCGACGGTATCTGCTTCTGCTGCGATGATTGCTGCGAATACTTCAGCGACCCCGAAGCTACCTCTGGCAAGGGACAGTTCATCGAGCTTACCAACACAGATGGCTGCACCCACTGTGGCGACTGTGTGCCGGTCTGCTACTTCGGTGCCCGGAAGATGATGGAGGAGAAACTGCTGGTCAATCGCGACGATTGCTACGGCTGCGGTCTCTGCGTCGAGGTCTGCCCAACCGACTGCATCAAGATGGTTCCCTCTGCGTAGGTAGAGTTATCTCGCAACGTGGGGCTGTAAGACCAGGGAGTGGAGCTAAGGTTGACTATACTTAACTTGTCTCCTTAACCTTGGCTCTTTCGCCGAAACATCCCATTACCCAGGATATATGATTAGAAAAAGAGCGACCCTTTCACGGGTCGCTCTTTTTAGATCAACTTACTGTACCTGTGGTCATGTGATCAGCAACTCTTAGAGAGCCTTGATCTCACCCCAGGTAGCGGTCTCAACAGCGCCACCTTCTGGCTCGTACATGATGAAGCCAAGGTCGCTAGGATCCCAACCGAGGGTGCTGCCGGTAACCCAGTCAGGATAACCGAAGTAGCCAGAGCTGAAGTAGATCTCGGAACCCACAGCGGTGGGAGCCAGCATCATGCCAGTCTGGGGGGGGAATGCCTGATACGGCCAGATGCTGAACCAGTAGTCGCCAGCAGTCAGAGCGATGGGTCCAAAGTCCTCGACGACGATGTGATCAACCCAGCTGGTGCCGTTGTCAACAACAGTGGTGGAGGAGGTGATGTCAGCCCAGTCAACGTGGACGACGTGAAGCGGGGTGCCAGGAGGATTCGCCGGAGCACCACTGTCATCGGCAAAGATCTCGACATCGAAGCCAGCCCAGTCGGTATGGCTACCGTTCCACTCGCCACCGAGGAACTCAACGCCACCGAAAGTTGCGGCAGAAGCGATGGTGAAGTCATCGGCAATCTTACTGTCCAGACCACTACCAGTGTCGTACTGAGCAGAACCGATGTTGACGTAGGTGCTGCCGTCCATGGGGACACCGTTGTCATAGATCAGGGTACCAAAGGCGGCACCGACGAAGGGGCTGTGGAAGATGCTGGAACCGCTGTCGGAACTAACCAGAGTCGGGGCAGTTGCGAAAGCGACAATGACGCCCAGCAGCAGGATCGCTAAGGTCTTCTTCATTGTATCTCCTTTAGGAGGGTGAAAAAAGAAAGAAAAGGAACATGTGCTTACCACAGGTAAGCAGTGGAGGCAGTATATACTGGGACTTAGGGTTTGTCAAGGGCGTTTGGGAAAATTTGGAAGGTTAATTTTATTGTTTAGCAATTTCACTGCTTAAACCATAGCCTCAACATTCTGGGGCAGATACCAACTCCCATCAAATCGTCCTGCCCCCAGAATATCACTTTTGCAGGCAACTGGTCGAGACGCTGGTCTCTGGCGAGCAGATCGCCGGACGGCACAGCGTCAGCTGGGATAGTTCGGTGGCGGCAACGGGCGTTTACCTGATTCGCCTTGAAACAGCAGGCGAGGCAATCACCAAGCGAGCGGTCATCAGCCGATGACAACTGGATACGATTGTAGGGGCGTATTGAATACGCCCCTTTTTTCATATCATCACACATTTGCGGACTGACCTTTAGGTCGGCCCCTACGTAAAACCTTGTGTTTGTTCAAAATACGATTGTAGGGGCGAATCTTGTATTCGCCCTTTTTCAGATTAGACAAAGGGCGCAACACGCTGCGCCCCTGCAAAATCTTGAGGATTCTGTAATCTTCTCAAAATGTTCCGACCGCAGGTCGCTGCTACTTCTTGTAATCGTAGAAACCCTGACCGGACTTGCGACCGAGACGACCGGCGGCGACCATCTTCTTCAACAGTGGACAGGGGCGGTACTTGCTGTCGGCGAAGCCCTCGTAGAGAACCTCCATGATGCTCAGGCAGATGTCGAGACCGATGAAGTCGGCAAGCTGAAGCGGACCCATCGGGTGCGCCATCCCCAGCTTCATGATGCCGTCAATCGCCTCCGGCGTTGCCACGCCCTCCATCACGGCGTAAACCGCCTCGTTGATCATCGGCATGAGGATCCGGTTGGCGATGAAACCGGGATAGTCGTTAACCTCAATGGGGGTCTTGCCCAGCTTCTCGGAGAGAGCGGTGATTGCCGCTGAGGTCTCGTCGGAGGTCTCCAGCCCGCGAATGATCTCGATGAGCTTCATCACCGGCACCGGGTTCATGAAGTGCATTCCGATGAAGTCGGCGGGACGCTCGGTAAACGCTGCCAGCTCGGTAATCGGAATCGTGCTGGTGTTGCTGGCGAAGAGGGTTCCCGGCTTGCAGACCTTGTCCAGCTTCTCCCAGATTTCCCGCTTGGCATCGCAGTTCTCGTAGATCGCCTCGATGACGACCTGGGCATCGACGGCGGCATCGAGGGTCAGGGCGGTGCTGATTCGACCGAGGGTTACATTCTTCTCATCCTCGGTGATTCTGTCCTTCTTCAGCATCCGGTCGAGGTTCTTCGTAATCGTCTTGAAGGCGCGGTCGAGGAAGCTCTGCTCGACATCGATCAGAACGACCTGATAGCCGGACTGGGCGCAAACGTGGGCGATTCCGTTGCCCATGGTTCCGCCACCGATGACGGCGATTTTCTTAATGCTGGAAAGCTCCATCCGTTGTCTCCTGTGCGTTGGGGTGATGGTCGTTTGTGAAAGGGGATTTAATGCAAATCGGTGTCTTGCAGGGGTACGATGTTCCACAGTTGGTCAATTTTTGACTTTAAGACAAGGGGTTTCAACCCCTTGTAAAAGCTGAAATACACAGCAAATCCGCAAGGGGCTAAAGCCCCTTGTCTCTAACAAGGAAAATCAGCTACCTGATAGCTTCAGTGTAATCTCTTTGCCCAGCTCGGTGCTGAGTCGGGTCTGGATGTCGTCGCGCTTCTCCTGGAGGATTGCCAGCACCTCCGGGGTGTCGGCGGAGACCTCCAGCACGCCGAGCTTTAGCTTAACCGGGTGGCAGCGAGCGGCAAGTGCCTGTCCGACGATCCGCTCCCAGGTCGCCCTGACCCGCGCCCAGCGGTACTGCCGGCGGAGCTTCTTCGTTGCCAGGGCAGATTCGATGAGATCACCGACCCGCTGTGGTGGTTTTTTTCGCATAAGTACCTTTGTCTTCTGCCTGGCTGACAACCTCCGCAGTCTCTACCCTTTCTTTGCCTGTACCAGCTTCTCGTTTGCTGTGCGCAGACGGAAGCTGAGTACCTTCGCCACCCGCACGGTGATCTTCAGGGCGATGATCGGGTCAACCTCCATCAGAGCCAGAAAGTCGCTGCGGTCGAGGATCAGCAGCTCCGCCTCGGAATATATCTCTACGGCGGCGGAGTGCGGTCCACCGTCGAAGAGACTCATCTCGCCGAACATATCCCCGGCTCGCAACCGCGCCAGGGTCAGCCTGACACCGTCGGGATACTCCTTCTGCACCCGCACCTCACCGGAGATAACCAGATACAGCCCCCGTGCCGCCATGTTCTCTTCAAACAGGCGGGTTCCATCGGTAAAGGTCTCCCGGCGGAGATACTCGGAGAGATGACGCAGCTCCATCTCGTCCATGGTTTCGAAGAAGGTCAGGTGTTTGAGGGCGACGAGGGGATTCATTAGTTTCTCCAGAGTTAGCGATACAATCACTCAGCCCGACTATCATAGCAAAAAGCGGCTCCTATGTGTACCCGACTAAACCTTAGAATAACTCGACAATCTTGACTTTCTTCCCCTCAGGGAGGCTGCCGCCAGATTGTTGGAATATCTGTATTTATAACAAATACCGACTGTTACAAAACTGCGACAGCTTGAGCAAAGCCGGAGGAGCAGATCATCGACAAGCTAAGCAGAAAACTTGACCCACAGGCGGCGGCTGACCTATCATGGCTCCTCTCTGCTGGAGGGGAGTCGCATTGGTAAAAAGAGCTGTCTATTGGTTTGTTCTGCTGCTGGCAAAGACCCTCTTCGGTCTGTTTTTTCGGATGCGGGTACGCGGGCGTTGCTTCGTGCCGGAGGCTGGCGCGCTGATCGTCGCCCCGAGCCACGCCAGCTTTACCGATCCCCCGGCAGCGGCAATCTCCCTGAAGACACGCCGGGTTACCTTTATGGCGAAGGCGTTCCTCTTCGAGCCACTCTTCATGGGCTGGCTTATCAGCACCGTCGGTGCCTTCCCGCTGGATAAAGACGGCGGAGAGATCGCCGCCCTGCGCCTCTCCCTCAAGCTACTCAAAGAAGGGCGGGCGGTCATCATCTTTCCCGAAGGCGGGCGCATCCGGGTGGATGGTCTCGGCAAGCCGGAGCCAGGGGTGGGGATGCTCGCCGTCAAGAGCGGAGTACCGGTGCTGCCAATCTACATCCACGACAGCCACGACGCCCTGAAGCTCCTCCTCCAACGAAAGCTGCCCCGGATCAGCACCTACATCGCCCCACCGCTCAGCTTCCCGCCAGCCCCCACAGGGGTGAAGAAGAGTGCCTACTATCAGCAGGTCAGCATGACGGTAATGCGTGAGCTGTGGCGGATGCGCTGCTGGCACCGGATGAGCGTGGGGCTGCCACCGGAACCCTTCGGCACGTGGGTTTCCGACCCCAAACGCGAACGCCCGGACAAAGGCGAAAAGTGGGACATAAACTAGCAACGCGGTGCGTTGCACCACACTTTCGCAGCTAAAGAACACACACAATCGATGTTCACCTCCGCGTTTTGGGTCAACTAAGACGGACTGCCCGTTGGCAGCAGCTTGAAGCTGGACACAGACTCGCGACTACGACATTGCCTAACAACGTTCGTTCCCGCGTTTGTGGTCAACTAAGACGGACTGCCCGTTGGCAGTGGCTTGAAGCTGAACACAGGGCTGGGCTTCGCTCAGAACACCTTGAGGTCATCCGCTCCCGCTGGTCGCTCAACCCTTTCCCCCCTTTTCGGGGAAGGTTTGGATAGGGGGTTAGTCTCGTGAGGATGAGCATTATCATTCCAACTGGTAGAGCAAAACCACGCGAATAATCATCACAGATAGAATGCGGCGGGCATTAAAATGCCCGCCCTACATAAACTTCGCCTGATCCGCAGACTATTAAACGATGATACCTTCCCCACCTCTAGTCGAGTTACAAAGCGTAACCCTGCGGCGCGGGATCGGTCTCGGCGGACCTTTCACCCGACGCGAGCAGGTAATCGTCTTGCGAAACCTCTCCCTCACCCTGCCCAGTAGCGGTCTGTGGCTGGTAAGCGGAGAGAGCGGTAGTGGGAAATCAAGCCTGCTGCTCCTTCTTGCCGGAGCGTTGAAGCCCGCCGCAGGCAGACTGCTGATTCACGGAGAAGACACCACTCGATTCTCCGGGCGACGGCGGCGAAAGCTCTTCAACAGTTTTGGCTATCTCTCTCAGGATGAAGACTGCTGGCAGCTCTTCGCCCACAGCGAGGAGCTTGACGAGGCGGTCTGGCAGCAGGCGGCGGGTCGCTTTGATCTAAACAAACGAAAAGGCGAGCTGGCGAGTTTTGACCGCTGGGAGCGACTGGCACTGGCTCTAAGCCAGCGGTATCTGTCGTCATCACAGCTGCTCTTGCTCGACGATCCCTTAGCGGGACTGAGTGGCAGCGAATCCGAGCGGTTGCTCGCCTGGCTTGAGTCGGTCAGCGGTGAGAGGCTGGTTCTGCTAGCCGATCCGGGGCGGGGCGTTTTGGAAAAGCTGGCAACGGGAATCATCCGACTGTAGGCGAGTCGGTAGCTCTGCCAACATCGCCAATATCAAGCATCTGCAACCAAAGAAAAAGGGCGGGGACTGATGTCCCTGCCCTTAAAAATGCAAATAATCACTTATTGCGACTGCGCTTATTCCGGGAGCGGTAGTATAGCCCTGAGTGCCTTCGATGGCTTGAAGTAGGGTGCCCACTTGTCACCGATCATAAACTGCTCTCCGGTACGCGGGTTCCGCGCCAGCCGTGGGTTTTTATGGCGCAGGCGAAAGGTGCCAAAGCCGCGAATCTCAACCCGCCGCTTCTTCAGTTCCGCGTCGCTCCCCGGTGCTGTGAGGGCTATTTTTATTGTGTCAAGAATCGCAGTGATCAGCCTGGCAGACTGCTTAATCGTAAAGCCAGTCTCCCGCGCCACCTTTTGAGCAATTTCTATTTTTGTCATCAGCCCAACTCTCCTAAGCAGCAGTATCTCATCGTAACCCGGCGATGGTAGTATAAAATGACAGCAGTTGCAAGCGGGATTTTCGCTTAACTCACCATTAGTGTGTGCAACGGATTTTAGTCAGACTCTTTAGTGAGTGCAACAGGTTGATATTAAAGGAAATACGCGATAGTATGGTGCTTTCTTATTTTTCCGGTGGCTGGACGCTTAAGTCCTGAAAACGTTCGCATTTATCGCCCCAGCGGCTGATGACCTCGCCGTCCTGGATAATCTCCACAATCTCGCAGACGTTGGGGCAGAGGTTGCATTCGAAGCCCTGGGTGCGGTAAGAAAACTCCGCCGCCTGGAATCCCTTGAATCGTGTTTTTCCACTGATCGCCACCTGTTCCATCGCCAGTTGAGCCGCGCCGATTGCCCCCATCACACCGTAATGCTCCGGCACGATGATCTCCAGCCCCAGCTCTTGCTCGAAGGCTTTGCGGATTCCCTTGTTCGCCGCCACGCCACCTTGAAAAACCACCGGAGACTGAATCTTTTTACCCCGGGCGATGTTGTTCAGATAGTTCCGCACCAGTGCGTCGGCAAGCCCGGCGATGATGTCCTCGGTGGTGTGTCCCATCTGCTGTTTGTGTATCATGTCCGACTCGGCAAAAACTGTACAGCGCCCGGCGATGCGCACCGCACTCATTCCCCGCAGGGCGTAGTCGCCGAACTCCTCAATCGGAATACTCAGCCGCCCCGCCTGTTGGTCGAGGAAGGAGCCGGTTCCCGCAGCGCAGACGGTGTTCATGGCGAAGTCCACCACGATGCCGTTGCGCAGGATGATTATCTTGGAGTCCTGTCCGCCGATCTCCAGCACAGTTCGCACATCGGGGATGACCAGGGAAGCCGCCACGGCGTGGGCGGTAATCTCGTTCTTGACAGAATCTGCCCCGACCAGCACGGCGGTGAGCTGCCTTGCTGATCCCGTTGCGCCGACTCCGGCAATGTCTTCCGCCCGGTCTCCGAGGAGTTTACCCATCTCCGAGAGACCACGCTGCACGGTTTCGATGGGTCGTCCCTGAGTGCGCAGATAGACGCTCTCGACGATGTTGCTAGCTTCGTCAAGCACGGCAAGGTTGGTACTGACAGAGCCGACATCCACACCGAGGAATAGTTTTTTTTTCATCATGATTGTTTCTGTGCTGGCTTGCAGGGCGTATTGTCAAATACGCAAGGACACTGCATGCCGTGCCCCCATCATATACGACGCAGCTTCAATGCAACCCCTCACCCCGCCCCTCTCCCCAAAGGGGAGAGGGAGTAAAAGCAGCGACCAACGGGAGCGGGGAAATCTCCAGGTGTCCTGGACGAAGCCCAGCCCGGTGATGCAACGCACTGCCTGCCTACGGGCAGACCGACTTAGTTGATACAAAACGCGGGGATTAACGCTGTCCAGCTGATTTTTGCAGCCGCGAAAGCAAGATGCAACGCTTGGCGTTGCGTCGCCTAGAAGAAGTAGCTATAGCCAGCGCGGAAGCTGATGGCGGAGAAGTGGCGTTCTTCCTCTACGAAGGCGTGGGTGTAGTGGAGTCCGACGGAGAAGATGCTGGCGGGGAGGAAGGGGAACTCTGCTCCGACCTCGGCAACGGCAATGAAGTTGGAGTTGTTATATTGATAGCCGAAGTTGGCGTTGGGCTGCTCGATGTTCAGGGAGGTGCTGTAGAATTGTCCACCGACCCCGGCGCCGAAGTAGGGAGACATCCAGTAATCCGGGGCGAAGCTGATGCGGGGCATCAGCCCGAAGGTGAGGAGCTGGGCGGTGATGTCTGCTCCGTACTGATCGAAAGCTGTGCCGGGAATCAGGGAAGTGTAGTCGAAGAAGAGTGTCAGCTCCAGATCGCCGGAGGGGAGGCGATAGCCAGCGCGGAAGCTGCCCTCGAAGCCAGCACCGAAGTAGGGATTGTTTCCGGCAAAGCTCCAGTAGCCGCCCTCTACACCGACGGCGATTCCCTTGACCATCTGTCGGGGCTTCGCTGTCAGAGCGGTGGCGAGGAGGAGAATAAGTACCAGCAGCAAGAGTTTTTTCACGACAAACCCGCCTGTTTTGTAATTTTTTGAAGCGTAACCCTGTCAATGGGAGCAGTATAGCAGGAAAAACGCGCAGAGGCTAGGAACATCGGAGCAGGCAGCACAGTCGCGCGCCGGAAGGGGCGTATAGATATACGCCCCTGTTGTCAATCAGCCCCCTCCCTCGGTCCCTCCCCCAGAGGAGGAAAGAGAAGGTGGCGTTGCTACAGTTTCTTTGCCAGGAGTCCGGGGAGCTCGCTGGGAAGGTCGGCTACTGGAACTCCCGCTGCGGTGAGAGCCTCGATCTTGCTCTCTGCCGTGCCTTTGCCACCGGCGATAATCGCCCCGGCGTGTCCCATCCGCTTGCCCTTCGGTGCGGTGCGTCCGGCGATGAAGCTGACCACGGGCTTGCTCATGTTCGCCTTGATGAACTCGGCGGCTTCTTCTTCATCGGTTCCGCCGATCTCGCCCATCATCACCACGCCGTCGGTCTCTGGGTCAGCCTCGAAGGCTGCCAGAGCATCGATGAAGTTTGTGCCAATGATCGGGTCGCCACCGATGCCGATGCAGGTTGACTGCCCCATTCCGGCTTCGGTCAACGCCCAGACGACCTCGTAGGTCAATGTGCCGGAGCGACTGACCAGCCCGATGCGACCGGGCTTAACGATGCGACCGGGGAGGATACCGACCTTGCACTTACCCGGCGAGATTAGTCCGGGGCAGTTCGGACCGATGAAGCGGATGCCCTTGTTCCTGAAGTAGTGATAGACCTTCATCACGTCGAGGGTTGGTAGCCCCTCGGTGATGCAGACGACCAGCTCAACCCCGGCATCGGCGGCTTCGAGCATGGCGTCGGAAGCGAAGCGAGCCGGGACGTAGATGACGCTGGCGTTGGCTCCGGTCTTTTCCACGGCGTCAGCGACGGTGTCAAAAATAGGAATATCGTCGAGCTTCTGTCCGCCCTTACCCGGTGTAACCCCGGCGACGACCTTCGTGCCGTATTCCACCATCTGACGGGTGTGGAAGGAGCCATCGCGACCGGTGATTCCCTGAACGACCAGACGGGTTTTTTCATCAATGAATACGCTCATCGCTACGCTCCCTTCGCCGCTGCCACGGCTGCTTTAACAGCCTTGTCCAGATTTATCATCGCCGACAGTCCGGCTTCCTCCAGAATCTTTCGACCCTCGTCCTCGTTGGTTCCTGTCAGGCGGATGACGATGGGAATCTTCACTGGTTTCTGCTTCAGAGCGGCGAGGAGTCCGTTCGCCACGTCATCGCAGCGGGTGATTCCACCAAAGATGTTCAGCAGAATCGCCTTGACGTTGGGGTCACTGGTGATGATCTCCATCGCCGTGAGTACCTTCTTTGGATCAGAGCTGCCACCGACATCGAGGAAGTTGGCTGGCTCGCTGCCGAAGTGCTTAATCAGATCCATCGTAGTCATCGCCAGTCCGGCTCCGTTGACAATACAGCCCACCGCGCCGTCGAGCTTCACATAAGAAAGCCCGGCTTCCTTCGCCTGAAGCTCACGGGCATCTTCGGCGGAGAGGTCGCGCATCGCCTCGATATCCTTCTGCCGGAAGAGACCGTTGTCGTCGATGTTGATCTTGGCATCGATTGCCACGACCTCGCCCTTGCCAGTAACCACGCAGGGGTTGATCTCCGCCAGGGAGGCATCGGAAGCCATAAAGAGCGTGTAGAGCTTGCCCAGAATCGCGGCGAGCTGTTTCTGCACCGCCGGGTCTTTGTGCAGGAACCCGGCGAGGCGACGACCGTGATGGGGCCAGAAGCCCACGGTGGGGTTTACTCCCAGCTTCAGAATCTTCTCAGGGGTCTTCGCCGCAACCTGCTCGATGTCAATCCCGCCGGCGGCGGAGACCATGAACATCGGCTGTTTGGTAGCCCGGTCGAGGATGATACCCAGGTACAGCTCTTCGTGGAGGTCAATGGCTTCGTCGATCAACAGCCGCTCCACGGTTAGTCCCTTTATGTCCATGCCGAGGATGTTGTCCGTCTGCTCTTTGGCTTCGTCCAGGGTCTTGACGAACTTGACTCCGCCCGCCTTGCCGCGCCCGCCAACATGAACCTGCGCCTTGACCACGCAGGGAAGGCCGACCTCACCGACGGCAGCCTCCAGCTTCGCCGCCTCGGTAATCATCACCCCTTTGCTGGTGGGGATGCCGAACTTGCGGAACAACTCCTTTGCCTGGTACTCGTGTATCTTCACTCGTCCCTCCCGTTTTGGGAATGACATCTTTTAAGAATGACATCGGTCAACTGGTTGCTAAAAGTCCGACGCATTGTAGCACCGGACGATAGGTTCTTCAAGGTGAGCAGCTTGAAGCTGGACACATTTCACGATCAGTGATGTTCCTTAATCTACGCCTGCTCCCACAGATCGCTTACAGGTGTTTTTGATGTTGTAGTGGAGGGTGTCCACACCCTCCTGCTAGCCGGACGCAGTCTGGCTTCTTGCGGTTGACATACCTAAGCCAAGCGAGGTAACCGTCTGATGGAACGTGCTTAATAAGTAACCACAAAGCTGAACAGGTGGTACAGCTCGTCGGCGGACTGGTTCTTGACCATTGAGTAGTTGAGGATGTAGCTGGACTGGGCGAGGTTGGTCTCGATGCCTCCGGCGGCTCCGAGGAGTCCGTCGCCCACTCCCAGACCGAGGCTCCAGAGATGCTCCTCATCGGCGGTGTAGGCATAGCCCGCCCGGAAGGTAACGTGCTGCATCAGCCGCTGGTCGAGACCGAGGCGGATCTCCCGAAAGCCTTCGGCGTTGCTGTTGACCAGATTGCGAATGTCCAGGGACACCACGGCATCGGGGTAGAGGAAGTAGCTGAGTCCGAGGTTGATGGTCTCGTCGCCGAGACCTTCGAGGTTGCTGCGGCAGTCCTCCAGCCCCTCCGGCAGGTCAACGTAGGTCAGGGCGGCTCGTCCGCCGGGGAACAGCTCCCAGAGCGCGCCGATGGTGAAGCCGTAACCGGAGCGGCGGGTCGGTTCGGCGAGAGTTTCACTGCCATCGTCGTCAAGAGCTTCGTCAAAGTATTCGCGGGAGTAGTAGCTGGTGCTGAGACCGAGGGTTATCCCCTCCGGGAAGTGGTAGCCGATGCCCAGGGTGTTAGAGCGGTTTGCCCAGAGACCCTTGACGTGATAGAAGTGGTCGTCGTCGAAGCTGCGGGGATTGGCGACGCTGGCTTCCCAGAGGTTGATGAAGGCATAAAAGTCGCCGATATTGTACGAGGCGGCCTTGGTTCCGACGAGGGTAGAGAGAGCCAGGGTGAGGTAGTCGGACTCCGGCGCGCCTCCCAGGCTAACGTCAATGTCCCGGGCGGTTCCGTTCAGCCCCCGCGCCAGCCAGTAGCTGGTCAGCCCCAGGTTGAGAATTCCGCCGAAGCCCTCACCATGAGTGAAGGAAGCCGGGTTGTAGAGTGCCGCCTCGAACTCGCAGGGGACGGCGAGGAAGGCTCCGCCCATTCCCAGAGGGCGGCAGTTGAGCTGGGAGAGTGTGCGGTAATAGACCTCGGTGCCGGCGGAAGCTCCCACCAGCAGAACCAGCAGCACGATGACTGTAAAACGCCGTGGCATAGTCTCTCTCTTCGATATTTGAGTTGTACGCTTCTTCGGGAGTTTATCCCATGCTATTGTCAGGTTGAACAGACTCTACCTAAAACGGAGTATTATCGAAATCTTGAGTAGGAGTGTTGATATTTTCAAGACTTTTTATCTCGTCTTGTAGTGAATCTCGGAGTTCTGGATCAATGACAGTGTAGTGATTCGCTAGCAGTGTTTTGTAAAAATTAATTACATCAGAATCTCCTAATATCCACCCCACCTGACGATTATCAAGGAAAATATACACCAGTTCATTTGCTTCTTTTGAGCTAAACTGTTGATAGGCTGATAGCAAACGTAGCATATTGTGGGTAGTTTTAAAGCTGTTGCTGTCTGCAAGATATTCAATGAGACGGGTTTTCTCTTGTTCAAGTTCCAGTTTGATGTTGGGGTAGAACTTCTTTAAGAAAGTGGCTAACTCTCGGTATAGCTCAACTTCGGATTTCTTTCTTTTTTTCCATTCATTCCTAAGGAAAGGTTTAATTTCATTTTTATTAAGCGATGATATGTAGTCGCCATCACCAGAGATGATACAAAGTTTTTGTATCGAGGGGACTTCAGCCAGTAGGCTTTCCCAAATAATTTCATCACCATGCGATCCTTTTTTCCCCGGCGGATTGCCAATATGTTTTCTACGCACTGCATTGTTAACAATTTCTTCTGTTCTTGGTAGCCGATTGGATGATTTAAATAATTCTTTTATTTCGTGGTCGGCTCTAAGGTTTATTTCGGAGATGTCAGCATTAAGTGCATCAATAAGTTTGGTGATCTTATCGTTGTATTGCTTTTGTGAATCACGAACTTCATCAAAAAGATCGTGGTCCTTACAAATTCTAGGGTAAGAGGGCTTAAAGGCTTTTTTCATGCTTGCTATATTCTTCATGAGTGTCGATAATTTATTTTCACGATTACGATAAAACTCATCCTCTACCTGTTCGGGTAACCATAGGTCAATTTTCCTTCTTTTTACCAGCTTAACTAATTCCTGAATGCTATCCAGGCTAGTCTCAGAGTACTCGTAGAAGGACAAGAAAACATTAGTGTCGATAAACAGATGAAGTGTTTCCATGTTACTTCCCACCTTTATCCGAGCTGGCACTCTTCAAATAAAACAGTCCGCCGATTCCAGCGATGGCTCCGATTAAGGTGAACCAGACGAAGCCGGAGAGATGCCCCAGGGTGGCGAGGTTAATCAGGCAGCCAGCGGCGTAGGCTCCCAGGGCGGAGACTCCGGCATAGAAGAGTGCCTGACTCCGGGGACGACGGGGAGCCGCTCCGGAGAGCAGATGCCCGCTGATCGCGTCGATCATAAAGGGGTGGTCAGCGGCATTGGCACCCTCGGTGGTGAAGACCACGCGCCAGTAGGGATAGTACAGCGTTAGCTCTCGATGGCGAAGTTGGTTGGCAGTAGAATTGCCCGGTTGCGCTTCAGGCTCCGTTGGTGGGAAGAGCTGGTCCGTTGGCAGGAGTTCGGCGGTGTGAAGCGGCTCCGCCAGCAGTTCTGAATGGCTGTTGTCATCGAGCAGACGATTGAGGCTCTGCCCGCCGAGACCGAGAGGTTCCTGTTCACAGGCGACGGTTAGCTGTTGATACTCCTGCGCCGAGGGCGAGCCGTCCTCCAGAGAGAGCCGTTCGCCAATAACGAGTCGCCAGGGAATCAGCAGCCGCTCGCAGGACTCCAGCCGGGGATGCTTCTCGTAGCCGGACTTCTTGAACTCCCGGCGTACCCGCAGGATTGCCTCGCCGGACTTGATGGTCGGGCGGAGCAGGTACGGTTCCGGCGATGCCGCCTGACTGATGAACGCCGACTGGCAGCGTCCACAGACCAGCGCGCCACCGAGAGGCTCTCGACGAACCTCGGCGGAGCAGATCGGGCATTTACCGATTATATTTAGTCGCAGGGTATCCATCAGCTTAGTTGAGTTGGGAAACCAGCCAGTTTGTCAGCGTTTCCAGCAGTTCCGGCTGGGAGGTCAGCAGCTGGGTTCCGTGTCCGCCGTCAGGATAGATGATCAGCTCGCTGTTGGTTAGTTCCTCGGCAAGCTCCTCCACCGACTCCTGAGAGTAGGGATCGTCCTCGGCAGCGACGAGCATCACCGGGCGGGGGTTATAGTCGTCAACCACGGTCAGCGGCTCCACGCCGCGATAATCCAATCCCGGCGAGAGCATAACCACGCCGTCAATCCGTCCGTCCTCCGCAGCGGTCAGCAGGGAGAGGTTCGCCCCGATGCTGCCGCCGATGAGGAAGATCGAATACTCCCTGGCGTTCAGTGCCATTGGCTCAATCGCGGCGGAGACGTCTCCGACGCAGGCGAGCCAGTCGGCGGTGCTGAACTCCATAAAGCTCAATTCACTGGCAGATTGCCCATGCCCCCGGAGGTCAAGGGCGATTACGTCGAAGCCGTGGGTTATCAGCTCCTCGATGAGTGGCTCCCAGTCACCGCGCTGATGACCGAGCATATGGGTCAGCACAACGCCACCCCGGGACGCGGCTCCTTCTACCAGAAGCATCTCAGCGGTAACCTGAACTCCGTCCTCGGCGGTCAGGATGGTGACCTCGCCACCGAAGAGCGGTTCCGAGGAAGCTGCTTCCGTTGCCTCGTCGTTACCGGAGCAGGCGGTCAGGGTGAGCAGCAGAGCGAAGATTGCGAGAGATTTCATGAGGATTCCTCAGTCTCCTTCCCCCCTTTGGGGGGAAGGCTGGGAAGGGGAGCTTACCGAAACGGCTATTTCATTTCCTTCACAGGCTGCGCGGGAGCTAGGGACATGGATTTGTCGTTCTTGATGCTGTGGCGCAGCCAGAGGATGGCGATGCCTCCGGCGACAAGGTTGGAGATCGTCGCCGCACCGTAGATGCCGTCGAGCTGGAACAGCTCTGACCCCAGCAGTGCCAGCGGAATATACAGTACCACCATCCGCAGGATGGAGATAACGGCAGCGGGGATCGGCTTGTGCAGGGCGTTGAAGGCGGCACCGGAGAGGCGGAGGATTCCCTGGAAGCCGTAGCTGATCGAAACAATCCAGAGGTAGCGGGTGATTAGCTCGATCACCCGGGGGGAATCATTAAAAACACTGGCAAGGGGGCGGGCGACGAAGACCAAAGCAACGAAGACCAGTCCACACCATGCTAGCGAGACACGGTTGGAGAACTTAATCGCACTAAGCACCCGCTCCGGTTTGCCCGCTCCCCAGTTCTGCCCGATAAACGGTGTCAGCACCGCTCCCACCGCAAAGACCGGAATGATGGCGAACATCTCAATCCGTCCGGAGACGCCGAAGGCCGCCACCGCTGATTCACCGTAGCCCGCGACCAGGCGGGTGATGACACCCAGCGAGACCGGCATCACCAGATTGGTCAGTGCCGCCGCACCGCCGATGTAGCCGACCTTTTTCCACGACGCCAGCACTTCCCGGAAAGGAACCCGTTCCAGGGTAATCATCTTCTCTCGCTTACCCAGAATCCAGAGGGCGGCAGACATCGTAATTGCCCGGGAGAGCAGAGTCGCCAGGGCGGCTCCGGTAAGCTCCATCCGGGGAATCGGTCCCCAGCCGAATATCAGCAGCGGATCTAAAATCAGGTTGGCGATAATCGCCACCATCATAATGACAGCTGGAGTTTTGGTATCTCCGGTGGCACGGATGGCGTTGTTGCCGACCATCGGGATAACAACGAAGGGAACGCCGATGAACCAGATGGTCATGTACGATTTAATCAGCGGCAGCAGGTCGGCTTTTGCTCCCAGCAGCCGGAAGAGCGGATCCATGAAGATTAGTCCGGCAAGGCAGAAGATAACGACCAGGGCAAAGGAGAGCAGCAATGCGTCTGTGGTTAGCCGCTGAACCTTATGATGATCTCCCTGTCCGATAGCCCGGGAGACTACCGCCGAGGTTCCGATGCCCAGCCCCATTGCTATGCTGTGGACGACCATCGCCACCGGCAGGGTGAAGCCCATCGCCGCCAGCTCTCGCTCGCCGAGCATACCCACAAAGTAGGTATCGGCAAGGTTAAACGCCACCATCCCCAGCATTCCAAAGAGCATCGGCCAGGCAAGGCGAATGATAGTCTTACCGACGGAACCTTCGAGAAGTTTTTCTTTTTTTAGTTTTAGCATCCGTTGAGTATATGCTTTCGTAACAGGTGTTAGCTGTCCGGTTGTTGGTAGGGGCGTATTGCTATACGCCCTGCTGAGAACATCTTAATCCGCTACAACCCCCGTGTAAACGGTAACAATGCCCAGGGAGAGCGGTCGTGCCTTTACCCCTGCAAAACCGCATTCCGTCAGCACTCGCAGCAGCTTGCTCTGCGGTAGAAATCCTTCAATTGAGCTTGCCAGATAGGCGTACGCCTTTCGATCTCCGCTGAGGGACCCGGCAATCACAGGGAGCAGGAGGTTTTTATAGAAACCATACAGCGGCTTAAAGAAGGGATTATCCGGGCGAGAGAACTCCAGAATCACCAGCCTGCCACCGGGGCGCAGTATTCGACGCATCTCTCTGATTCCCCGACTTAGGTTGGAAAGGTTGCGTACCCCAAAGCCCACGGTAACTCCGGCGAAGCCGTCATCGGCGAAGGGCAGCTCCTGAGCATCGCCACAGAGCGGTAACAGTCGTTGCGAGCTGGCAATTTCCGGCTTTTTTAATCCAGCGTGGAGCATCTCGGCGCAGAAGTCCAGGCAGACCACCTGTCGCTTTGGATACCGCTGGGTCAACGCCAGAGCCAGCGGCATGGTTCCGCCGCAGAGGTCGAGGAACTCTCCCGGTGGAGCAGAGCGCAGCTTCCGTACAGTCTGCCACCGCCAGTAGCGGTCCAACCCAAAGCTCAACAACGAGTTGAGGGGACCGTACCGGTTGGCGATGTTGTTGAAGCTCTGCCTGACGAATCCGGCTTTATCCTCAGAAAGCTCCATCAGGACGCTTCCTTTTCAGGGAAGATCAGCCGGAACAGCGTCCGGAAGATGATAACAATGTCGTAGCCCGCTCCGGAGCGTTCCACATACTGGAGGTCGAGGCGTACCTTCCGCAGGAGCTGCTCGCGATATTCAAGGGTCGCCGCCGAGACGGTGAGCGATTCGTCTTCGTGAATGAACTTTAGCTGCGCCAGTCCGGTCATCCCCGGAGGCACCCGGAGGATGTCTCGCTCGTCGTTGGTCAATAGGGCGATGAACTCCGGCAGCTCCGGTCGCGGACCAACCAGGCTCATCTCACCGAGGAGAACGTTGAGCAGGTTCGGCAGCTCGTCGAGCTTCCATCGCCGCAGCCGCTGACCCAGGGCGGTGATGCGCGGATCGCCCGACGAGGTTATTCCGCCGCCGAGGAAACGCGCTCCGGTAACCATCGTGCGGAACTTATAGACACGGAAGAGCCGCCCACCACGCCCGACCCGCCACTGGCGGAAGAGAACCCCACCCGGTGAGTCCAGCGTAATCAAAAGCGACAGCAGAGCGAAGACCGGCATCAGCAGAACAATGCCAAAAAACGACGCTGTAAAATCCAATGTCCGCTTCAGGAAACTCCTCATAAAGAGCAGTGTAACAAATTTTTAACAGGAGGGGATAGGGGCAACGCGGTGCGTTGCCAGCTTGAAGCTGACACAAGCCCGGGCTGCGCCCGGAACACATTGAGTTTGTCCGCTCCCGCTGGTCGCTATAACTACGAGTAGAATTGTTAATTGTAAGCGATCGTGATGAGATTGTCTGCCAGCCAGAGTTCTTAAGATTTTCCGACCGCAGGTCGGTACTGTGGTGCAGCGCGTTGCATCACAGTTTTGCCAATAGAGAAAGATAACCAAACAATGGTTATTTCCGCATATGGTCAAGGTGTTCATCTTCCCACACTGGGGGAAGGTCGGGAGGGGGGCTAGATTAATAAAGGGCGGATACCAATTTTCATTGGAATTAGTCCACCCCTAAACAAGTTACAGCAGCTAAAGTCGTGTCAGCGAATAATCATAGGCTCCGGTTACCAGAGCGGTTCCTTTAATCTTCTTCAACTTGAAGTTTCTCCTCGACAATAGGTTCTTCTGTGGTAATGATTGCCTCTGCAACAACATCCGGCTCGACGGGAGGAACCGTAACCTCGGTGGTATCTTCGACAAGAACGCTCAGATCGTAAACGGTCAGAGGCCAGGCGGGAACCAGATCTCCGCCAAAGCAGGTTAAATATTTGGTATCGTCATCAAAGAAAATCCAAGCGTTCACGGGCAAAAGCACGGAACCAATTGCCCCTGATTCCGGATCAAGCAGCGTGTATTCATCAATGGATATTTCGTAACTCCGGTATTCATCAGGATTCCGAACGGTTTGTTGATGATATCCTGTAGCACTGAAGTAATACTCAGGATACAGTTCCTCCACATACTGCTGACGCATAGAGAACTTGCCGCCGCCGCGACTGAGGTTCCAAAGTGGTTCCAATGTTTCTGTATCGAAGGCGTACATCGCGATCTCAGTCGAGGCGATCAGTGTATCCTCAATCAGGTTATAGACTATCGGGTTTCCCCTTTGAAGCTCACAGGGTATGATTTCTCCCAGCTTGTATTCAAGCATCTCTCCAACACCAGTTGTAATATTCACCCGAAGCAATTCAGAGCCATCAACACCAGTTTGTTTGCCTAAGGGGTGTTCTTGCTGGCTGGTTCTGCAACGCCAGAAAAAGGCATAATCTTTTGAAATACCAAGAAAGCCGTCATCGGGATTGTAGTGGATTCTAAATTGAAAGCTGTCCCGGCTAAGAAGTATTGTGAGGGTTCCGAAGAGAGAGCCAACCAGAGGACCAAAGGTCATGTCAACGAGAAAGGTTAATGCCTCCAATTCACCCGATACCAGTGAGTGAAGAGCAATAAACTCCGTTGCAGGTGGAAACCATTCACCCTTATAGCTGTTCACCCAGAGGTCAGAGCCGTCAGCACGATTGAAAACTGCCAATCCCTTGCGATCCCCCACCAGAAAAACAAGTTTATCGGTTACAAAAAGCCGAGTGAAACTGTGGAATTTGTCGCCAGCCCAGCCATCACGTCGATAGGTGGAGGTTGACCATTTCTCCTCCAGCGTTGCGGCATCAAGACAGACCAACACACTGGAGCCACCAACAAAAAGTTCGTCTTCAACGAGACGGAAAAGTTCAGCATCCTCCACCGTAGTAAAGTGAGACAAACCTTCCTCACTGTTCGGATCGTATCGATAGATACTATCGCCATAGACAGTAAAAAGGGTGCTTCCATCTCGAATGTGAAAATCATCGTCATTGAGCCTGGTGAAACTCATGGTCTTAAAATCCACTTCAATCAGACGACGACTACGATTTAGTACGATTAATAGATAGCTATATTCTTCACCTGTAATGAACTCTATATAGAATGGTGCGGAAGAAATAGCAGGTTTTTCAAAGTTTTTTTCAACTACCCTCCCACCATCGACAAGGGGAATAAAGATAAGCCCTTCAATGTGAGTATGTAAGAAACCATCCAGTCTTCCAATTACTGGCATGGCAAGAATTGTATTGGTTTTTGGATCGTAGCCAAGAGGTAAATACATACCCTCGTTAATTGTATAGAGTCGTGAGCCATTCTCCAGTGACAGAACGAATGTCTTATCAGCTGAACGCAACAGGGCAACACCACCTTCAGCAGCCACCAATCCATTTCTGATGGAGATCGGGTCTCTGCCGCCGACCCGATAATCGATATTCACTCGCCAGAGCTGATTCCAGTCGTTATCGTAAAGTGCTACGCCTTCGTAATCCCTGACGAAGTAATGTTCCCCATCGGTTTCCATCTCCAGGACACCAGGTATCTCTTTCAGGATGGGAAAATCACCGCCGGGAATGCCATAGATTGCGGACAGTTCCTCGCGCTGAGCCACCTCGTCATCTTCGTCTCCAAACAATTCAAACTCGAAGGCCTGGACGGGTGCTGACGTTGCCAGGAAGGCCACGACGGTCAGCAGTGAAAATAACCTTTTCATAATCAGTTTCTCTCTTATAAAGACTCTGAAGCCTAGGCTAGTCCTCCGAGGCGGGATTGTCAACCATTGTAGCGAAAAAGCGGGGGTAAACCCCGCTTCTCGAATGAACTCTGATACCCTGACTAAAGCTGCGTCAACGAATAGTCGTAGGCTCCGGGCAGGTCGGCATTGTCTGCCAAATATCGGCGGATGTACTGCCCGCAGTTGCTGCCGATGCGGTCTTCCTCACGCTCACCGATACTCAGCAGAACCCGGTAGCCAGCCTCGCGAAGCCGGGTCAGTCGAGGATCGGCTTCGTCGGGGAGGTCGGGGTTGATGTAACTGGACAAACCCGCCGCTTTTGCGGCGAAGGTTGGGTTCAGCGGAGTAATCTTCAGCAGAAACCGCTCCGGCGAGAAGTGCCGCAGCAGAACCGTCGGGTCGAGGGGTGAATCCTCTGCCAGAGCGAAGTTCAGCGTTACCTTGCGGTCTCCGACCTCGTACCAGTCACTGGCGTAGTCGGCAATCTGCCCAAAGCTCCACTTCTTCACCGGAACCAGCTCGTCGCGGCGTTGATCGTCGGTGGTGTGCAGAGAGAACTGGAGCTGGAAGCGACCGCCACTATAGCGGCGACGCTTGATGGCGAGGAGCTCACGGAAGAACTGATCGGAGCTTGCCGGAGCTACCGTGGAGAGCGAGGGTAGCAGACCGGGAGCGTCGTAGCGGCTGGGCAGCTCGTCCAGCACCGTCAGGACAGCGGGGTTGAGGGCAGGCTCGCCCATGCGGGCAAACTGGATCTTCCACTTCTCTGCCGGAACAGAGCCACTGGGATAACGCCGCCGCACAGGGTAGTCTATCTGCTGAAAAACTTCCTCGGCACTGAGCATCCCAGCGTAGTCGCCTCCGGCATCGCAAAAGGGGCAACCCACCGGGCAACCGAGAAGCGTGGAGACCAGCAACACCCACTTCTCCTCACGGGGAATCGGCGGCTGGAGGGACTCGACGAACTCCACCCGGCGACCATCGCCGTAATCGCCCAGATAGACCCAGGCGACCTCTTCGATTCCGGCTCGTGCGATTACCTTCACTCAACTCCCCCAGTCCCCTCATCTTGAGGGGGGCAAGCTCGCAGCAGATCAGTTTGACCTTACTGTACCTATTCCCTCGTTTAGTCGCTCTTAACTACCTCGTTCACTAAACGATGCGGAAATCTCCATTGCCGCTCGAACACCGTCCCCCACCGCCAGGGCGACCTGACGATGCCGCCCGTTGGCGAGGTCGCCAATCAGGTGGAGAACGCGGGATTGTACCAACTCCACCCGCCTCCCGGCAAGCCCGGTGAGCAGACTGTCCGCTGGCTCTCGCCCCACAGCGGCGATGAGGTAATCCACCTCAAGCTCCCACGCGCCGTTTGATGTTTTACCGGACAAGATCAACCCAGCACTACCTCGTTCAAGACGCAGCAGACGGTGATTCTCCCGGTATTGAATCCTGGCTTCCGCCATTGCCCGTTGATAGAGCAGTGGCAGGCAGCGTCGCTCGATTCCTCGATTGAGGATGAAGACCTCATTTGCCGGAGCCAGATAGAGAGCATGATCGAAGGCGGCATCTCCGGCACCAACGATGGCGACGCGCTTTCCGGTTATTCCACTCAGCGGAGCTACCTCTCGGTAAACCAGCGGCATCACCTCCGGTGAAACAGGGAAGTCCGGAAACGGTCGGGGAATGGTTCCGGTAGCGAGGACAACGACCTCCGCCGTGAAGCTCCTATCACCAGACTCAAGGAGGAAACGGTTATCGGTGTATTCAAGGCGTTCGACTCGTAGTCGCTGGGGATGAATGCCCTCTGCGTCCGCCTGAGCCACGAAAAGCCGAGCCAGCTCTGCGCCGGTTAGCCCACCGGGGAAGCCGGGATAGTTCTCCACCAGATTGGCATTGAAGAGCAGACCACCGGGGCGGGCAGCCTCGAACCAGAGCGGGGTGATGCCGGAACGGTGAAGCTGAACAGCACAGGCGATTCCCGCTGGTCCGGCTCCGATAATGGCGACACGGCTGGCTATTGGCTCAATCAACGAGAACCCCCAGCAACTCACCGCTCAACATCGGCTGAACGCAGCCGTGGGTCAGGGTGAGCAGGGCGGCACGGTGTAGTTCGCGATTGTAGGTCGCCGTGGCATCCACGGGGAGGTAAACCTCAAAGCCC